>Ga0214543_1000734_pt1 | contig 58196 bp, 12 predicted proteins | sample CNSS2metaG_FD_160094 | JGI IMG/M metagenome (GOLD analysis project Ga0214543, IMG submission 160094) | Root nodule microbial communities from cowpea collected in UCLA plant growth center, Los Angeles, California, USA - CNSS2 | ecosystem: Host-associated > Plants > Roots > Nodule | place: USA...
TCTCTTATCTCTTATCTCTTATCTCTTATCTCTTATCTCTTATCTCTTATCTCTTATCTCTTATCTCTTATCTCTTATCTCTTATCTCTTATCTCTTATCTCTTATCTCTTATATCTTATATCTTATCTCTTATCTCTTATCTCTTATCTCTTATCTCTCATCTCTTATCTCTTATCTCTTATCTCTTATCTCTTATCTCTTATCAGTAATCTCTTATCTCTTATCTCTTATCTCTTTTCTCTTATCTCTTATCTCTTATCTCTTATCTCTTATCTCTTATCTCTTATCTCTTATCTCTTATCTCTTATCTCTTATCTCTTATCTCTTATCTCTTATATCTTATATCTTATATCTTATATCTTATATCTTATCTCTTATCTCTTATCTCTTATCTCTTATCTCTTATCTCTTATCTCTTATCTCTTATCTCTTATCTCTTATCTCTTATCTCTTATCTCTTATCTCTTATCTCTTATCTCTTTTCTCTTTTCTCTTTTCTCTTTTTTCTTTTCTCTTTTCTCTCATCTCTCATCTCTCATCTCTCATATCTCATCTCTCATCTCTCATATCTTATCTCTTGTTTCTTGTATTTCTTCTCTTATCTCATATCTTATATTTATTATCTCTTATCTCTCATCTCTCATCTTTCATTTCTCATCCTTTATATCTTATATCTGATATTATTTCTGGTATGTTATATCTTGTATTTTGTAGTTCTTATATTTTACTATCTTTTAACGTAATGTTTTTCTTTCTTTTTTTTCTGTTTTTCATTTTTATTTTTATTTTTGTCTTGCTTTTGTTTTGTTCTTTTTTGGATTTTTTTTCCTTTTCTTTCTTGTTTTATTTTTTTTTCTTTTTTTTGTATTTTGTTTATTTACTTTGATCTTTTAAATTCTAATATAATGATGGTTATCTAATATTAGATTTCCTTCCATTCAATACAAATGTATAAATGTATAAACTATTTGAATGATGCAAAATTTCTATTTTTTAATGATAAATGATCATAGTAACTAATTTTTTGAAATGGTAGAAACAAAATAATTCATAAATGTATATTAGTCGTAATGATAGCATTCATTTCGTTAATAAAAAACAATGATAAACTTTGTTTTTGGGGAAAAAATCATTAGAGGAATATAAAATTTGGAACTTATTGTTGTTTCAAATAAGTTTTTTTTTTTAAGATCATAAGTACGAGAATAGACATAAAAAAATTAAAAAAGTTATGAAGAAATAAGAATGTTATTAGATTTAATTCAAAACACCGAACTTTAGAAAATTTGGGTAAGCAGCTTGAAATAATGTCTTGAACTTATGTATTATAAAATAGATATTAATATAAACCAATTGAAGATAATATAACTTAAAGCAACAAAATTTAAAATTAAATATCCCCAAACATAATGAACACAATGTTCAAAAACTATTTTTAGCTTTTCTTTATCTTGATTAACCCAATGAGCTTGGAGGTATATTCGTATGAATCTTCATTTAGTTTATTTCGGGAAGAGGTGAGCAAGTTTCCAACTTAATTATTTGCAATATCATAGTTTTTTACATTGGAAACAATGTATCCATTCTCATAATTTTTTTAAGTTTATTTGCCGATAATATATAATCATTTTTTTGTCAGCCTTAACTAAACATTTGTTACTGATTAATTTGTAATTTTATATCTCGTTTAGACAATTTTTAAAATTCGTACTATAAACAGTATAATAAAAAAATAAATTACAAAAAATTGTCCAACCAAGTTGAATATCAATATCTTATCGGCTTTCCATATTCAATGAGTTCATGATGTAATATATAACTTATTAATTGAACTTATTATTCCTAATATAGAAGTCAATATTATTCTATCCTTTAAATATTCTAAATTGTCTGAGCAATCTATCAATCCGACCGAATGATAAATTTTGCAATATCTTGGTATGGATTTCTATGTTGACTCACCAATAAACTTTTAGGAATTTAAACATTATGTTTTGATGAAACTCAAAAGGCTAGATACTAAATATATTACATTTATATTATTTAACGAGAATAAATAAATTGAATTTTCCTTTTGGATACTTTATCTATTTTTTAAGTTTAATTTCATCATTTATTTCCAGAAAATCGATCTACTGTTTTATATTTGCAAAACAAGTTAAATCAATTAGTTTATCATTTTAATCTTTTTTAAATTAAATTCATGTTTACTATAAACCTTAACATTATAGAAAAATATCAAAATAAATTTTCTGCGAACATTAATGAAACAATATTTAAAAAAAAAAACAAAAGTAATATTTATTTTCTAGATTATTTTCACATATGTCAGTGACATAAGATTTATTTTATAATTTTTACTGCAATTAATAAATTAATAAAATATTAAAAATTCATAAGATTTTAAAAAGATGAGCCTCCGAGTTATGCATGCACAAATGGTATTCCACCATCTGTTAGTGATTTTGATTAACATTTGTAATTCTTTCGTGTTATTTTCACATTAATTAACAATATTAATTTTACAACCAGGTAATCTATATAATAGACAATTTTTTTCCTACTTTTCAATAATACTAAATCATACAATTTTAAGAAATTAAAATTTTAATATTTTATGCAGATATATAACGGCCTAATCTTAAAGGATGAGTAATTTCATTGGTCTAAAAAAGTCACAAAACTATATTGGAAGACTCATCGTCTATCTAACAAGACATGATGATCCAGTTTAATAATTTTCATTTTTAATTAGTAGATTGATTTGTATAATCCTACACAACCACAGTTCTTCAAATCACATAACAAGAATTAATTAAAGTAGGATTAATCGATTCTGGACATAGAGCAAGAAACATCAGGCACAGGTTCTTGGCAAGAAAACATCTCACGAAAACCAGAAAACATCTAAACATTAAACAGCTCATGCATGACGATAGAGGACGCTATTAATTTTATGTATTCAGGTCATAATGTAGGTCTTAAACCCCTATTGAAGCATAAGAGAAAAGACAAAAGTCACCATATACCTATTGGGAAAGGGAAGAAGAAACATATTATTAACAGTAAGAGCAATGAGGTGATATACCTGTAGTGAAAGGGAAGAAGAAACACACGACAGTAACAGTACTAATGTCATATACCTGTAGGGAAAGGGAAGAAGAAACTCATAACAGTGACAATACTAACTAACATGACGACGCTGTGTACATTGATAATTGATTCTAAGTATTTTAGCAACATTAAAGCCTTAATTTCGGCCACGCCCTACTCCTGGACGGTTGTATGGACTGCTACCATTTGAATGTGCCCTTGCTCTCTTCTGTTCGCCAGAAGAATCAACATCATTTGATTCAGATATTCCGGTCACCGGATGGCCATGCTCCGATGAAGGAAGTGCCCAACCTCCCCGCCTCGCCTGCACAGCCTCGCCATTACTACCGCTAGCTTCTGAAACATCAAAGACCACAAACTTAAAAAGACAAACAACAATTCAACCGAGCTCCTTAAAGTGAATAATATACTTTCAACGACATGATGCAAGTCTTTTAGCACAAAAATATAGATCACCCCCAGTGATTATTACTACTTATTTCCATGTCACAGTATTATTTTACTCAATTTCATATTTTGTTTGGTTCTTTTCCAGATTTTGTAGAAGTATGCATGATAGCTCCGAAGCAGCAAATTTGCAAATGCAATATATAACCAAAAGTATATGAACATAAAGAAGCATACCCGCAACATACTGGAAGAATTATTTCTAAGTGTGAGCGAATGTGGGAGTTGAAGGAAAAATGAAAGGAAAATTGCAGAAAAAGAGCTCCAAAAAGGAAATACAGAAACAGTGGTGCTACGAAAATGGAAATACAGAAAGCTGATCTATTAGTTTTTTTTAAGGAAAACCTAGCAGCTTTGAAAAATAGTAAAAATGCATGTCATTCATAAAACTGATTTCTATGGAAAAAAAAACAATAATGATGACCACTATTCTGAATTATTTACGCCTAGTAAGTAATTAATACGCACATTTTTTCTTCACAGAGAAAAGAGAAGAAAAATTAACAAAAGAGAACACTATAAACCAAAAGAACAGGGGTAAAATGCAACTGTGAGAAGTGGGGGATCGCACTCAGGACGCAGAGCACTTCACGAAGACGTTGGTCAACAAAAAAACTAGTGCATTGTTAAAACTCAAAACTTAAGGTTTAAGGGCATTTAAAATTTTTAGGAATACTTCACTGTTGCACACAGGTGCGTAACAGGCGCTTACAGCCATGACACTAAACCGTGTGCTATTATACTGTGCAAACAGCAGCCCTAGCCACTCTACCACTATAGCACACTATGGATAATACAGTAAATTATTTTATTTTGTTCAATTGTAGTTATTCAAGTACATTAATAGTTATAATCCATTGAGTAAATTACAATATTTAGCAGATATTTATTAAAAAAATATAGTTAAGGAAGCTATCGGAACATATATGAAAACATATAACTGTAAATATTATAGTAAACATATAACTGTAAATATCCTATTGTAAATAATAGAAATATCTTCCAGTGAATAGAGATAATTACTCACCAATACTCCCAGTCCATCCAGGCATATAGTTTTGACCCTTCACTTTCCATTCTTCTTCAAAGCCAGTAAGTTCCTCTACAATATCAAAAAACCTTTCAGGAATGCAGACATAAAAGAATATGAAAGTGTGAAAGTAATCTCATATATCACGAATAGTGGTCAAAACCATTATAGCACGATAGTGGATAGCAGGATGATCACAACTACCAAATTTCTATACATAACAAATAATTTCCATTACCTAAAAAATAGCCATAATTAATTGCATATTAATAGTTAGTCATAATTCTAGCCAAACACAGGAGTCAAGAACAAGAAGGGTAATGCAAGTAAAATAAAAGGAAAAAAAAGTAGAGAGACAAAGGTCACTGTAAGGTTTACTTATCTGAACTGAACACAACAGTGAAAAAGGAGAAAACAAAACATAGACATATAACATATCATACGCACAAATGTGAAAAACTAAACATAAGTCCCTCTTTGAGGTGAACAGAACCCCAAGGATGTGATCAGAGTAAAGACCACAGAAAGAGTCCCAAAGAATGTGGGTTAGCTGGAAACAGAGGAGAGCTACGGGTCAGATGGTTGCATTAAATAGTCACTGCTATAGAAAGCTAAAACAAACCAGCATTCCATCAAAGGACCCATAGCTGCAACATTACTATAGCAACACTATGATGAACCGTTGACTACTATGGTCATATGATATCACACCATACTTCCATGAAAATCGGATACATGACCTACCTTCATTTATATTATGCAAAGTCTGCATAGTATCCACCCTACCATCAGAATGCAGTTTCTTGGAGAGGGAATGACCCTACAAAACATCACATATAAGTAAAACCACATGAGTAAGAGACCTGTTAAAAGTTAAAGAATTAAAAGTTAACAGCAAAAGTTATTCCAAAACCAAAACAAATGAATCTACCATAGCAACCAAAGAGAATAGTATAAGAATACCTTGCCATGAATGCCTCTAGAAATTACGTGAGAAGCTTCTCTTTTTGAACTATCAGCCTCCTTGCTCTCTTCGAAGGTCACCTAACAGAAAAAATGGCATCAGAAAAATAACATTCTGCAAATCTTTCACTATAGCTATTAGTCAACAATTCAAATGCTTACTCCATCACTCCCACTCCTTCTTGTCCTTGAGGAGGTATAATATGTTCCATTTGCACCACCATAGCTAACTGTTGAACTCTGGAAGAAGAAGCCTTGAGATTGAGGCTGAGGCCCAGTTGTAATGACTCCGTTGTACTCATTTCCAGAGTACATATGTCTGCTCTTCTTCCCTGCAACTTGAATTATAAATAATCAGAGTAAGCAAAACCAAGCTGCCCATTTTTGAGATAGAGCAAAAGCACCTATTGGTGAAGGAGAAGACATGCATTACCTTCAGTTTCATCATCTGGATGTTCAACAGAAGGTTCATCATTTGACCTACTATGCTTTCTTGGATTTTCTTTCCTCTCTTCTGTTGTGTCCTCGTTTTCATCATCAGAGTCCAATTGCTGAATGATTGGTCCCCTTTGTCTACTAGGCTCTGGAGCTTGACGGTCAAGGAACCCAGATGGATGCACCCGCGGGAATTGATGTCGAATAAACCCGGATGGATGCATCTCTGGGACTTGACGCTGAAGAAACCCAGATGGATGCATACCTGGTGGAAAAGGAAATCCAGTAGAACTACCAAAGGAACTAGATTCAAACAGCCCTCCAAAAGGCTGGGTGAAGAAAGGATCGTCAAACGGGTCCCTACCCCCAAAAAAGCTTGACAGTAAACTCCTGGGAGGTCCAAAGGAACCAAACCCTCCAAACCCACCAAAAGGGTCACCAAAATTGGAGAAAGGATCCCTGCCTCCCCCGCGTCCTTGCATTCTCTCTATGCGCAGTATTCACTGAAAATACAGGTTGCAGTCAGGGTAATTAAAACTCAATAAACCATTCAAATATTAATCAAGGATTTAATACAACCTATTTCAGAAAAATCTTTTCATAATAAATGATTATATATTTTTATTAAATTCTTGCTGCAAATGAACGTGTAAGAGGATATAAGAATATTAATCATTGTTTTCTAATGTAAACACATGGTTTAAACCCTAGCAACTTCCTGATAATCCCTAGAAAGGCCTCAGAAAATAGGGCCAACGGGCTTATTTGCATATACCGACTTTCAATTACAGAACCAATGAACCAAAAAACATGTTAACTAGTTTATTTAAACTGGAAGAAAGGTGAAACAACACAAACAATAACTAAGAACGGAAAATGTTGAAGCATAACACGAAACCAGATAAACATAATTCAAATTAAAAATCCGTAAAATGAAAAGGGGAGATTTGACAGAGAGGTGTACCAGAGAGACAATGGGAGAGTAGAGAGGGCGAAATCGAAGAAGAGTGCTGAAAGACGAACCGAATTACTTGAAACCTAGAACTGTGTTCCCAATTTATGCACATTCACTGGATGATTCGTAATTCTTTCATGAAAACAGAACTTTCTAGCACAAATATATATATATATATATATATATATATATATATATATATATGGAGAACGCTAATTAATGTACCAAGTACATCGGTTAGAAAATAATAAATGTATATTAATTTTCTCATTTTTATATTAAAAGATAAAATTATTAATTTTATTAATTAAAAAAATATAAATACATATAATTGAGTTTGTAAAGACAAAAATATTCGATTTAATTAGTCACTTTATAACTATTTTTGTTCTTATGTGTCAGTTTAGTACCCGCTTTTAAAAATGTGTCAATTGAGTCTCAATTTTTGAAAAGTTGTTGTCTCAATCAGGTCCCTTTCAAAAAAAAAATTATTAACGTCGTTAACAATATTGATATTTAAAATGACTTACAAAATTAAGTATTGATACTTATATTCAAATTTTGTGGTAAAAGTCTTGAATCAAATTAACTGTTAATAATTTTTGTCTGAAAATGACATAATTGAAAAACATTTTCAAAAGTTAGGACTCAATTAACATATTTTTTAAAGCGGGTACCAAACTCATACATTTAAACGAAAATGAGTATCATCCAACTAATTAAAGCAAAATATTTTTAAAATTTTTAACAAAATAAGTATTTTGAAAACTTAATTAAACTTCAAATTGATATTTTTATTTTTTATTTTTTATTTTCGTAAATTTTTTAGATGTTTAATATTATTTTTTGTTAATTTAATTTTTTTTATGTTTAATTACATTTTAACTTTTAATAACATTAAAATATAGTTATTTTATTATTTAATTGTTTTTTAACTTTACTGATAAATATTAAATTAAATCTTATAACAACAATATAATACTTATGGGTATTTTGGTCTTTTAAATAAAATAAAATTACATTAATAGTGATTAGATAATATTTCATTTAATATTATAATTAACTATAAAGTTTTCTATATCTTAATATATATTAATTATTCTTAACTAGTGTCCTTAAAACATTAGTTAACAAGACCATATATATATATATATATGGGAGAATGTTAATTAATGCACAAAGGATATTGATTAAGAAATAATAAATGTGTATTGATTTTGTCATTTTTATATTAAAAGATAAAATAATTAATTCTATTAATTAAAATAGGGTCTTACTACCCTTAGGACATTGGTTAAGGATGGTTAATATACACAGAATTTTACAAAAGTACATAATTAAGTGTGATATTAACTAAAATTTGACCCAACAACTATTAATACAATTTTATTTTAATTAAAGGACATAAATGTTCATAAATGTTATACATGTGTGTTTAATATTTTATTTAATACTCATTAATAAAAATTAAAAAATCATAAAATAATAAAATAAATATATTTTAATATTTCTAAAAATTAAATATAATTAAACATAAGAAAATTTAAATTAACAAAAAAATCAGGAAAAAAATAGTGTTGAACATCTAAAATTATAAAAAAAACAATTAAAGTATCAATTTGAGTAGAGACTTAAAAAAATTTTAAAGTCCTTGTTTTGTATCAAAAAATTATTGTCTAAATATTAAAAGGGTATTTTTGTCTTTAAAAAATTTGTAATATACATTTATATTATTTTAATTAATGTATTTATTTGTTTATGTTTTAAATTAAAAGGATATTTTTTAATTTATTTAAGCAATAAAAATAAGCATTTTGAAAACTCAATTAAATTTCAAATTGATATTTTTATAAAATTTTTAGATGTTTAATATTATTTTTTTGTTGATTTTTCTGTTATTTAAATATTTTTATGTTTAATTATATTTAAATTTTTAGTAACATTAAAATATAGTTATTTTATTATTTAATTATTTTTTAAATTTTATTGGTAAACATTAAAATAAAATATTATAACAATCGTATAATACTTATAGGTATTCTTATCCTTATCTTTTAAATAAATAAAATTGTATTAATTGTGATTAGGTCAGATTTTATTTAATATTACAATTAACTATAAACTTTTCTAGATTTTAGTGTATATTAATTATCCTTGACCAGTACTTTTAGTACACAAATTAACAAAACTCTATATATATATATATATATATATATATATATATATATATATTATATCATATATCAGATAACATATATCATGGTCAGCATCCATTGAGCACGAACATACATGGGCATCTTTTAACCAAAAAGGGCCCAACAACCTTTTCACCACCTTAGTAAATTTCAGCGCTTCAATTTTATTTTTAGGTTACATCATTTCATAGGTCTGGAATGGTCTCATTTTCGTAGAAAAATATCAAGTAAGTTCCTTTCTTTTTGTTTGTCACAATTAAGTTTCTATTTTGAAAAATTTGTTGCAATTAGATATTTTTTAAGTAATGCACTAATGACATTAACTATGTATCATGTGACGACTTTCGATTTGTTTAATTTTTTTTTTTTTTATGTAAAAAAATGTCGCATGTCAAACTAAAATTATGCTACATGATACAAACTCAATAATATAATGATAACTAACACTTATCATTTAACACAATCTAAAATTGTTTAATATGGCATAACAATTAAAAAAATCAGAAGATCAATTCAATGCATTTTTCAAAATAAAAAATAGTTTAAGAATATTTAACTTATGATAATAAGAGAAAAACAGCAAACAGAACCATTAATATTGTATTCAAATAGGTATTTCAAAATCTACAATAGACATCTATCTACTCAATTTGACACTCAATAAAATAATATCAAATTACAATGTGAGCATTGAGTAATTAATCTTATTTATACAAAGAAAATGTTTTTTTCACATATAAAGAATAAAAGTAAATTTTGTGGATATTACTCGAATTTGGAATACTAGTCAATTTTTTTATAGGCTTAAATAACTTTTTGGTACTCATTTTCGTAATGTTTGTTACGGATGGTTCTCATTTTGACATAATGTTTAAACTGGTCTTCATTTTCGCAATTCATATTTTATTTGGTCATTTTGTGTAACACCGTTTAAATCATTAACGGAGGTGGCACGGTTTGTATTAGAGTGTGTTATGTATACTGTACATGTATGGTAATTAGATATTTGAGGATAAATAAGTGAGCTAGGGTTTTGGTAAGGAATGTTGGGGCAGTTGGCGGGTTTTAAAAATATACGCGGGTACCCGTGGATACCCGATATCCGCAAATATTCAAAAAAATATATATTTTATAAATTTTTTAATATAAAATTATAAAAATAAAATATAAATTAAATTATAATTATATTTGACATAATAAAATATACTATTAATTTTAATTTTAATTAAATTTAACTTAAAAAATATAAATTAAATTTTAATTTTAATATTTTCCGGGTATCGGGTACCCGCGGGTACGGATAGTATGATACCCGTACCCGAACCGTTTATAAGCAGACATTAAAATACCCGCTACTCGCTACCCGTGGATAATAAATACTGGCGGGTAGTAACTATCCAACGCGGATTTTATTCGCGGATATCCGCATGCACGAGTATTTTTGTCATCCCTAAGTACACGTAACACACCCTAATACAAACCGTGTCAGTTGTACAATGTTTCGTTAATGATTTAAATGACGTTATAGAAAAGGACCAAATAAGACACGAATTGTGAAAATGATGACCATTTTAAACATTCAGTAAAAATGATGACCATTTTAAACATTTTGTCAAAATGAGGACCATTTTAAACATTTTGTCAAAATAAAGACCATCTGCAACAAACACTACGAGAATGAGGACTAAAAAGGTATTTAAGCCTTTTTTATACTACTCAATTTTTTTATGACAATCCCGTTCCTTTAAAAGTGAAATTCCTATTAATTTATTATTTATCCATATACTAATCACCAATATAGTTAAATGAAACATGCAGTATTACTAGTACCATATATTTTTCAATTAAAAATAATGATTCAACATCTGCTTATTCATCATTTTATAATTAAATTGAAATTTGTTCATATATAGATGTCTATCAATTTTTTAAGGGTTAAGTATGATTTTTAGTCCTTGAACTTTGACAAAAAAATTAGAATTTGTCTCTGGTCGAAACTTTGATAAACTTTGGTCCCTAAACTTTAAAAATGAATGAATATAGTCCTTTTAACCCAATTTTGTTAACTTTTTTTTTTTTAGGTTTCGAATACATTTCTCAATAAATATTGGAGTTGTTTATGCTGTTTGACACATTCTCGGCTCAATATTTACTGAGAAATGTATTCGAAACCTAAAAAAAAAAGTTAATAAAGTTGGGTTAAAAGGACTATATTCATTCCTTTTTAAAGTTTAGGGACCAAAATTTATCAAAATTTCGACCAAAGACGAATTTCAATTTTGGGTCAAAGTTCAGGGACTAAAAACATACTTAAACCATTTTTTAATAATGAAAAAAAAAATCAATGGTGTTCTAATATTTTCTGACGTGTTAATAATTATATAGAACTCAACAGAGTTTATGAACTCTTCAATTTTAATATACATTTAATTTTCATTAAACTATGGAAAAAAATTGAAGACAAATATTATTAATTCTTAATCAGTTGTGATTATTTTAACGTCCATCTTTTAATATTTAAACGGTCATCTTTTAATAATTAACTAAAGACAAATAATCATTATTATTATTTCTTAAATAATAAACATTCAAACTATTTATAAGAATTTGATAAATATGTTAAGAGAAGGAGTTACTTTTTAATTCTTTGATTAAAATAAAAAAAATTAAATACTATTGTGGTTCTGTTTTTGTTTGATCTTGATTTGCTACAATATATTTAATTATGTACTTTTTGTTTATTTCGTTTAAATTGATGACAACATAATGTATAAGTTAACATTGTTCACGTTATTTGGTGGACTGTCATAATTATGATTGTTTGTGTTTTGTTCAAGTAAGTGTCTATTTTAGTTAAATTTGTTCAATTTAATTTAAAAACTGCCGTAAGTTTGTAAGATTGTAATGATTTTTTTTTTTAAATTGTATGATTAAGAATGTATTTAATGTATTTTAAACAAAGCATAAGTGATTCATATCTTTACTTTGTGTATTTACATATTTCTATAAATATTTAATAAAAAAAAATGTTAATTTTAGTAAGAATAATAACATAAAAGTTATAAAAAAATAAATTGAGTGTCAATTTAAGGAGGGATAATATTGTTTCATTTTTATAAAAATTGAGTTTGGGACAAAATTGAAACTAAAAACAAATAAATGGACCAAATTAAATCCTTTTGACACGTGATACAATTGTGAAGTGATACAGGTAAAAAATAAAAAAAATTCAAACAAAATTCAAAAATTTTAAAAAACCAGATATTGACAGGTAGCGTTGACTTTACCCCGTCTGATCAAACTAACGGTAAGAATTAACTTGAATTATTTTTAAGAAAATGAGAACCAAACTGAGACAAAAGAAAACTTGAGGACCAAACTAAAATTACTTGACATATAAAAGAATCAAAAGAGTAATTTAACCAAAAATAAATAAATAAATAAATAATTAATAAAAAAATTTAGAAACACGTGGAGTTGATACGTGACATATAATTAACGCGCTTAATACCATACTAACATAATGAACCTAATTGTTACACATTTTTTAAAATATAGATCTAGTTGAAACTAAAAAAAAATCTACAAACCTATTTAAAATTTTGGACCACTGAATATTTTAATCAGTTAAAGTAATAAAAAAACTTATTATTAAACTGTCAGATTGGGTATTTATAACCCTATATACAACAAACCAAAAGAAACAAATCCGCGTGAGTTTCATCTCAATAAACTCATTCTAATTACATAGTAATATATAAAATCAAGATCAATTATCATTTTATTATAAAGTTATCGCGAAAATGTGGTTGTAGTTTAGTGGTGAGAATTCCACGTTGTGGCCGTGGAGACCTGGGCTCGAATCCCAGCAACCACAATCGGTTTTTATAAAATATTCTCTTTATATTAAAATAAATGATAAAAGTCAGTGGTTAGAATGATAATCAAAAGTGGTTGTAGTTTAGTGGTGAGAATTCCACGTTGTGGCCGTGGAGACCTGGGCTCGAATCCCAGCAACCACAAGTATATTTTATAATCCTATATAAAAATTTAAATGCTTATTCAATATTACATACTATTATAATTAAATATTTCATATCTTCTCTTTTACCCACAATGGCTGAGCTGTAAAACATTTGTTGTTATTATTATCAATTTTTTAACCCTATTTTTTTAAGGATAATTGCTTAGATTTATGTTATTAGCAATGATGTTACCCTATAAAAACTAAGAAAATTGAAAAAATATATTTTTAGGTGTTTATTTGTTAAGAATTGAAAATGTGACTGTACATTGTGTTAAATCACTCAACCTAATAAGTGCTTTATAAACCTTGTTAGAATCTATTATTTATCAGAGTTCCAATTTTATATTTTCTTCCCATCTTTTTGCTTGGGTTAGGAGACTTTGTTTTACTCAATAAAATCTTAATAATTATAAAATCAATAAATAAAAGAAGCAGAGATAGAACCACAAAATATCCGGATCCTAGTTTTGATAGTTGAAGCAGTTCAATTTGTGGTTTTTAAATTGCGATTAAATTGTGGTTGAACTGGATACTTTTGTTAATATGCTGTGTTATGGTTCAAAAGATTAAATTTTGTTTTTTTAATTTATTTTGACAGGATATTGACAACAAATAACTTATTCTAGTAATTATAAAAATAAATATTTGGTTTCACTCAGTCATTTACTTAGCCTGGCCTTATCTCCTTCTGCAGTTATAGAAAAACATTTTATTATTATAAATAAATAGTGGTATTAGAGAAGAGTTTTGCATACAGAGTTTTTCTCTCACAGCTCCTTATTCTCTCTGCAAATTTAGGTTAGTCTCACTTTAAAAAGTAATTAGTTCACTTTAAAATTTACAGTGAACATTCTTTCAAACAAGGTTAAATAGCAGAGCATTTGTAATCAGATTTGTTAGTAATGCATAAATAGGTAACAGAATACCTTTGGTTAAAAGGGAAGCCATTGGGCAGAGAATTCTCCTTGTTTTGTTCACCAATCTAACAACCATCAACAGAATTGGTCTTATTCTTTCTCGCCTTTATCCCTAATCTCTTTCACCTGGGTCTGTAACACGAGTGAATATCATAGTAAAACTACTATTTTTCCATCCATTAGCCTTGGCATCAACCATTAAGTAGATGGTCATTGGTTAAAAATGCGCCAAGATCATCGAAGGAAACACTTCACCTTGAGAAAGATTACAGAAAAATTAAATCTAGATTAAGATGACAATCTAGATTACCCTGTACTTTGCTGCTAAAGTACGAATGCATGATTTCCTAATATGATATGTAATGAAGAGCTTTACCTCATCGAAGTTAGCACAATTTTCATACCATTTCAGCCACCGACAAGAAATCCCTGAAAACCAGTCAATAATTTCAGTTGTATCTAGCATGACTAGTAAATTAGCAGACCGTGGGTACCCCTTGTTGTCAATCCATATCACAGTAGACCCATCTTTATGGCATTGATTGGAGCAACAATCTCAGTTTTTATAAGAAATTTAAGTATAATTTTAAGTCTCACGGTTAAAAATGAGAAACATGAATATTGTATAAAGATAAAGATCATAAATCCATTATTTGGCGGTTTTGAGTTCAGAGTAATCTCAATGTGATTGGCATTATTGGTGTTGTAAATCCTATTCAGGAGGAAGCTACTATCTGCCAAATGCTTGATCTCTGATTCCTTAACTTTCTTCAAACCATGACCCAACCATTTCTTCCCAATTCTAACTGTCCTATAATTCCACGCCTCCACCTTTTGCAGAGTGAATAGCTCCACTTTTTTCTTTCAACTTGTCATAAGGTCGCGGAACTTGTCATTGGCGGGTAGCTCCTTGACCCGTTTTTTTATTCGGAGCTCGAAAAACCACTTAAGCTCCATCCGACTCTTGGGTTTCGGTTTCGGTCACTCGAGTAGAGAGGCGATGTTCATCACCAGTGTTGACTTTCCAACAGTGTGACCATTATCCGGTGAATAGGTGACGCTGTGTGGTTGTGTTTCAAACTGCTGTTTGTCTGTGGGAAAATACATAATAATTGATCCTCGTTTTGTCATCGTAAGTATGGAACTGAAGAATGAAAATGGGAAAATTGGAAGAGATGTTTGGCTTACCCTTGAACGGAAACGGGAGAGAAGAGGTGACTCTGAAAAAGTGGAGGCTGCAGAGTGATTTGAGAGAGTTGGCCGCGGTAACAATGCGCATAGTGATGAATATGTCGCTGTCGTTTTAGAGGAAACTAATATGCAGCTGAAACTGTTGTCTATCTAGTGTCCTCAGCACAGGAAGAAGAAACATGTTCTTTGTTCCTGGCGCCTCCATAACTTCCTGCTAAACTAAGGTTTGGCTTTTGGACACACCCGTTGAAGGGTGACAAATATCGTTTTGCAAAACCGATTTTGAAAGATTTAATTTCTAATTTAATCTACAATCCACGTGAGAGAATTTCAATTCATAAAGAAAAATAAAACAAATTAAAATTATAAAATTTTATAAAAACTAGTAAAAAGTATGTGCGTGTGTATATCACTTGTATATAACCATAAATATATATTATGTCCATTACAAATATTTGTTTATCTAGTTTAATGGAAAAAACACGTAAAATAGTAATTTAATGTTCTATTAAAAAATTTTAGTATATTGTATTATATTTATCATAATCATTTACCTTTTTAATAATTAAAAATTACTTGTTTTAACCATACTTGAAATAGTAGTTTATTAAGCATTTAAAGAATTTTGGTGACTTTTAATATATATATATATATATATATATATATATTAATTATTTTAAAAATTTGGTAAAATTGTGATAAGTAAAATATTGTTATTATATGAAATAACCTTACTTAATGATAATGTTTTATTAAGTATTCTTGTCACTCTCATATTTTGTATGTGTGACCTTTGTTTAGCACCTTATGAAATATATAACTTAAATAAGATGACATATTCAATGCTAATTTGTTTAGTCTATATCATAAATTGAGAGAGACATTCATGTTGATTAGAGTTGGTCAGTGCATGTACATGTACAAGTTTGTTAACAAATGCTACCAAAACTACTATTAAATTTATTAATATCCACATAAATAAATTAATGCACAAATTCATAAGGCTAAAATCTTTACAAAAGTCATAATCCTCTCTCTGAACAAGATTAATGTTACCCAATTATTTATGGCATGTGTCTTCATCTTCTTAGTTGTTTCATGTTAATGGACATGTTTAAACAAAATTCAAATTTTGAAATCTCCACAAATCAGTGTTCCATTAAGTTGTTTACAATCATGTTATTTAACTAAAGTATACATCAAGATATCCCTTCCATTACAAACTTCATGTGAATCTCTCACCATGCTCCCCCTCATCGATTATGTTTCCTCCACCTTTAAGTATTCTAGATTGGTCTTCCCTAATCACCCTATAAGCCTCTCATATTCCTTTTCCATCTCATTGGGTTTGTTGACATTACTTTAATTTTCCTCCATGTCATTGACATTGAGGCACTACTTTTCTTGCTAAAGCAATGAATGTTTGTATTCAACTACCCAATCAATGATTGTTGTATCTAATTATTTTATCATTATTTTTCATTGTTGAGTTTTTGTTGTTGCTATGAATAATTCTTTGCCTTTCTTTTGTTACCTCAATTCTTGTTCTTGAAATATTGTCATTGTCAAAAATACATGGGTCATTGTTTGTCTGAGATTTCTTGTATAAAGATCTATTTATTTATCTCGAATTATTATTGTAATTTACACTTATTGATAGAGTTCCACGCAGTTTTGACATAATCAATGATGAGAAAAAGCCTTTTTGAGTTTTCAGAAAACCTCCTCACATTTTTTAGTCCATCAAAACTTCTCATTCGTTTCGAGACATTGGAAATATGGGAGTTCTAAGTCACCTATTGTTGATGAGAACTTTGACAATGATACCAATTTCACAGTCAGTTGTTGTACCTCCTTTATATTTGTTGGGTTTCTCATGTTAATGATTGTATAGAATTTGTCGAGTCTAAGCCATGAAGTCTTAACATTCTTTAAGCCAAAAGACATCATTGGTAGTAAAAATTGGTTGATTTTGTTGTGAATGTTTGTATTCTACATTATCATATTTAATGACCGTAAACTTAAACAAGATAGGATATTCTTCACCTTTGTTTAATTTTATCAAAAGTTGAAATCAACCGTTAAATCAATAGATGACTACTCATCTTAAGTTAAGTGTTAAATAGAGTACTTCAAATGAAGTTAAGAAGATATATATGAACAAAGTTCCTTATGCATCTATAATGGGCAATTTGATGTATGTAATGATATGTACAATACCATATATTGCACATGTTGTTGGTACAATCAATCATTTTTGTCAAATCCAAGTAAAGAGCATTGAAATGTTATGAAATGGATTTTTAGGTATCTCTGTGGTACTAGTGATTTGAGACTTTGTTTTGGAGGTGATAAACCTACTTTAATGGGTTACTCAAACTTATATAGGGTTGGAGACATTGATTTTAGAATGTAAATTTTGAACTATTTGATTAAGTTTGCAGTGAGAGCTATGACTTGGCAATCAAGATTGAAGAGGTGTGTAGCATTGTCCACTATAGAGGCATAGTTCATTGCTATTACAAAAACATGTAAAAAGTTGTTATGGTTGAATAAATTCTTGTAGGAGTTTGGTTTTGTGTAAAACAACTATCCATTATTTGTGGATAATTAAAGTGTATCCATCTTAGTAAGAATCTAACTTTTCGTTATAGGTCCAAACATATTGATGTGAGACACCATTGGATATGTGATAGTTTGGATGTTAAGTTGTTGAAGTTGGATAAAGTTCGAAAAGATGACAATGTTGTTGATATGATGAATAAGGCACTGCCAAGATCATCACCTCCACGTAGTTATGAGTGAGGACATGTGTTGGGTTGAGCTCCCTAGTATGTATCTAAAAAGAAACCTAGTTTAACTCATTTTGTCTCACTATTTAATTGAAGTGGAGAGGGAGAGGGGTATTTTAGGTCAAGAGAGAAGTTTATTTTTGTAGTCCTTAGAAGAAAGAGAGAAAAGAGAAAGAAAAATTGTTGGTATATTCAAGGAACTACCTGAGAAAAATTTTCATTTTCTTTTCGTACATTGTTAAATTGGGCTGGAATTTTGATAGCATGTTCGCGGCATAAAATTTCTCATTTTGACAGTTGAGATCATTAATTATAGATTTATGATTAGAGAAACCAATTTCACACTATTGCTCTATTTTAAGTTTCTCTTTCCTTATTTTTTATATTTGTAAGGATTTCTAATGTCAAGAGAATTTGTTATATTAAAAATATTGGTATTCTCTTCTTATTATGTTTTTTTCTATTGTTCCTTATATATATGTTTGCAAGTTTTGATTTTTTTTTTGTGTATACTTTGTTATATTTAGTTACTGTTATTGTTTTTTCCATCGTTATTTTATAAATATGCATGTTTTAAAAAATTTACAATAATAAATACATTTTTTTTATTAAAATAATAAAAAGATCTTCTTTTATTACCGTTTATTTTTTCGTATAATCCAAACTCTAATTTCTTTTTTTTTTCTAAATATTTTCATCATCTATTCCAAAGGCAAAGAAAACAAGCTCACACATAACTGAATTTTCAGTCTTCTGTCAATTTTTGAAGGATAAAATAAATATGAAGTTACGAATTACTGTTTAAGCGTGCTGACATTTACGAAATTAGTAATTCTACACCATTTCCGTACCCTACATTTTATCAAAAAAGAAAACTAGAAAACGAAATGTCCACGCAGAAAAGAAAAAGGTTGTTGAGATGTTAAACCATGAGATGAGATAGGATGAGCAATCATATCTTTTTTTTCCCTAAAAATATTAACAAATTGGGTAAAAAGTAAACGAATGCGACGATAGCAAGGGAGGCAGTTGTACACCGAGGCGCATGATAGCGCAATGAGTTGGCCTTAGGGGTGGGTCCCGCTGGCGGTTCAGCGACATGCGGTTCCGGTTCAGGACCTCGTCCTCAATCGGTCCACCTCGCTTCTGCGAAATTTCTTCGTCTTTCACCCTGGCCTTCTCGAATTGGAACTCCTTCAACCTTTGCACCGTTCAACACGTCATGCTCTCTTCAACTCTCGGTAATGTTGTTGCTTTGCTTCTATTTATAATTCTTCTACTGAATTAGCTCCTCCGGTGTCCCTGTTTCCTTTCCCTCGCCGTTTCCATTTCAGTGAAATTGAACAAACCGTTTCCGTCTCTCCTGCTTTCTATGCTCGCAGCCTGAACAGCTTCTCCGATTTGCCGGCGATCTCCCTCCGTTCGCGATCGATCAACGATTGAGGTTTAGGACACCGAGTCAGAGGTCGAAATGTCCGTGTCGGATTCCGATTCCTCCTCCTCCTCCTATGGCGCTGACTACAAAAGCCTCAAACAAGTTAGCCGCGAGCGTAAGTATCTCTCCCTTATCTTAGTTAATTTGATTCCCAATTCCCTTCTCTCATCAATTCGCATTGAGTTCCGAATCGCTTCAAGTATCTGTAAGCCAGTAGAACTCTTTTTTTTGTTTGGTTCTCTTTTTCGCTTTTGGTTTTGTAAAGGAGGCTATATAGTGTTTGCTCAGCGTTTTTTGTTACTCGTTGGTTCTGATCTCGGTGAATGAAAATACAATTTGCTCTTCGTGTATGTTCTATTTTTTTTTTTTTGGGAGTGTTATCTGCTAAATGACAGAGCAAGTGAATGGAAGTCAGCAGCTGGTGCGTTAAAATGTGAAGCGTGTTGGCACTGCGCCTCTTGTGTTGTGGTAATGGTGAGCAACGTATTCAACTGCTTATGGGAACTCTGCGAAGATGGTACTTAAAGGGGATTGGAATCTGCTCGAGAGCCATTAGTATTTAGTTTCTACAATTTTCTTGATTGGGATGAAAATCGCTGCTTTTCTTTTCACCGATGATTTTACCCAAGCTGCAAGAAATAGGAGGTTAATGCTAGTAGTCTCTTGGATATGATGTTCTCCTTAGTGAATGTGGAAGCCAATTGTCAAAGGATATCGCAATGGATATTATTAAGAATAGGACTTCTCCATGTGAGATTAGTATGCTGTGTTATAATATGTTATAATATGCAATGGTCTGAATTGCTTGCTTGATATTTGATCGTATTTCTTGGATATTAAAGTTTGTACTTTTGAGTTCTTTGGGATGTACAGTTGGAAGCAAAATTCTGGTTCCTAATTCCTTCCCGTAATCTCCTTTTAGAAATTTATACTCACCTTTGTATGCAAAGTCTTTCTTTGTTGGTTTTTTATGCACTGACCTCTCTCTAAATGTTGATGTTATGTGTTTTTCTTCAGTTTGAGACTTGTAGCCATTTATCTTTATGCTGTCTAGCTGCCAGATATTTGTTGTTTAAGTTGTTTGGTATTTTTTTTTCAAAGCTGGATCTGTTGATCGAGTTTGGAGCACTATTTGAAATGCCATATCAGGGGTTTTGGGAAAACTGAAGAGAGTGAGTTTTTTGGGCAGGTAGGTGAGAGTAGTAGAAATTAGAATTTTAAGATGGCTTATGTTCAAAATGAATGTAGGTGATTACAAGAAAATATTGGTGTAGTATGATTGAGTACTGAGGATTAGTTACAGTGCTTTAACACCTACAAAGTATGCCACTGGAAGCACCAGTAAGGAGAGTAGGGTGCACGGTTTGTAATCCTGTGAAAAAGGAATAGACAAAGATTAATTGGGGAAGTTAATATCAGGAATCACATGGTCAATGGTATCAATCTGGTCTTTAATTGGGCTGAATTGTGTCATGTGGTCCATGTAGCTGACTCACTTAGTGGGATAAGGCTATTATTGTAGCGTGTATCTAGATGCTTGCAGTTAGAGAGTAATGATAGAGTTTTGGGATAATTTCTTGCTATTAACCATTTTGTCTCTATGGAGTAAAGAGCTTGTCTGAATCTCGGCTACACTGCCACATCATTTTTTTTTACTCAAGCTTAAATTGCTTTGCAATTTGTGTTTTGTATCCATTCAAGATTCAAAATAAAAGTGGTCTTCCTTATTCCTAGTGTCTTTATGGTATGCAGATCATAATTATTTTAAAGGGGTCCTTTTAGCAAACATGTAGAGAAACTACAATCATTGGGTTATTTATATGTCTTTCTTTTTTGTTGGTCTTTTATGCTTTTCATTTCTTTAGTTTATCACCATTTTTGTTTGTTCTTGTGCATCACATTTATTCTCTAACTGTAAATCTACTTACGTCTCCCTGAAAGAAAATAAGAGGAAACTACATGATGAATGAAATCGCTCGAAATAATGTTATAGTTCTTGGAGTTCATAGATTACTCTGATACTGTACATTTAGTATAACGCAGAAAACTCAATATAGCACCATTTTATCCTTCTAGCTGATAGACTGAATAAAAGTTGTAAACTCAACACAGATATTTGAAGTCAGTAATTCATTTGCAAGGATTGCATACTTTTGTAATTTTTCTTTCTTTTAACATTTTAATTGTAAATTGCTTAAAATTTAGCTTTGACCAATTGCTTTCTGATCTGATTATTCTTAATTTCTGTTTATGTTAAACTTTCTGCAGGATTATTACATGAAATGCTCAGGTCAGCAAAAACAGGGGATTCAAAATCTACATGGAAGGTATAAGATGCTGTTAATTAAATGAGTTCTGCCTAAGTATTTTTACTTCGCCTTAGATACAGATGGACCATCCCAATAGGGAGATATGATATGATTGGGAAATATCTTACCCAATATTTCCCATTATTATATTCTTAGAAAGTGAATTGTAAGCCCAATACATATACAATTTCACAAAATTGACTTATAAGGTGAGGTTTGTATCTCACTTATATACCATTATTTGGCTATATTTGTAGCCAATATGGAATTTTCAGCACACCTCTTCGTGCCAGAGAGTGAACATCTTGAGTGTGAAATTAAATATTTTTGTGTGGTCAGATAATGACTTCATAGTAGATAGCACAATAAATCCAATAAACATTGTTATGATAGACTATTGGTATAGGATTGTTAAATTTTTGAAACCATTCATGAACCTTTATTAGACAGCATAATCTTTTGCAATAGTTGGTTTCATTACATGGCATTAGAGTGATGATGAAGTGGTCTAGAGTTTGATTGGTCTTGTGCATTTTTCACTCTTGAAGCTTAAAAAACCATAGTGCACAGGACTGCATTGGATGTAAAACCATGCATGGGCCTTCTCCTAATAATATAAGCTTTTGGGACTCTTGGTTCTTCACAGGGAGAATGACTTTTAATCCACACATTCATTTCTTTTCCAAGGAACCTGCTTGAGCTTGAAAATGACTAAAACATCATGCTTCATTTGTTTACCATCTTGTATGGTTCATGAGCTGCTTGCCTGCAGGTACTAATAATGGACAAACTCACTGTAAAGATAATGTCTCATTCTTGCAAGATGGCTGATATCACTGATGAAGGCGTGTCATGTAAGAATCACAAGTTTGATTTACCGTTTTTGTTCTGTCCACTGTCTGTGAAAGACCTATTAATTTTCTACGTTTTGGGTTTAATAGCATGGTTCTTGAGTTATTCTCTGATATTCAAATGTAAAATTTTTATTTATACTCCAAGGAATGCAATCTGAATATATGCTAGTCAAGTTGTTAAATGTGGTTAGTTTTCTGTTAAAAGAAAAAAGTTAACTAAACAAAAAGAGAAAAAGAACAGTTGTTTCCTTTCTAGCTTCAGGATTTTGAGTGTAGCAGTAATGACGAGACTGGTAGAGTGGTAAATATATAGATCACAGGGTGGTTCCATGTTCTTCTATTGTATTCATCTTGTAGAAAAATAATATAGTTATAAATGAAGGAATGTGATTACACCCTTTACCTTGTTCAATTATGTGTGATATGATTCCTTTTTATATGACATTTGAACTGTGGGAGAAATATGATCCTTAACGTACTAATCGCTGATATTAATTGTCATAACTCGTAGAGGTCTTTGATTGACAGAAAGAAACGCAGAGGAACTTGTTTCTCCTTTCTTTTCTTTTTGGAATTTATTGGCAGTTCTAATCAACTGGTTGTTTTTAGGCATTGCTTTTAAAATTGTTTTTGAAAGTGAGAATGGAATGGAAACGAAATATATGAGAAATTAAAGGAAAGGGAAGGAAAAAAATGAAATGGAATGGAGTTGCCTTCCCTTTTTTTGGATAATTAACCAGACAAGAAAGGAAAAGTTAAAGGGGTTGTAAACTTTTAATACAACCATTATAAAAATTTAATTAATTCTACTTTGGTTCACATTCCAATTTTTTGGGGAATGTAGTTTAACAGATTTCTTGGCTATCAATATTGGATTTAACTAACATGTTTATGGAAGATATTTATTTCGTAACCTGTATTTTGCATCACTTTCTAATTCTTGAACGGTGTATTATGTTTTTATATTTGCAGTGGTTGAAGACATATACAAGCGAAGGCAGCCATTGCCCGCAATGGATGCTATATACTTCATACAGCCAACCAGAGAGAAGTACTTGTCCTTTCTCTCATGTTTGTGGTGGCATATTTATTGATTTATCTTTAATTAATTTGAGGTTGCTCATGGATCAGAAACACAATAGAAGAGGACCTAGAAGTTGATTTTTTTGTTGGTCTGTCATGTTTGCTTTTTGCATGATTTCTGTTAGTTCTACAGGAAAAGTTAAAGTTCCTCATGCTGAAGGTTATTGTTTGGCAACATGTAAAAAATACTCGTACAAAAGAGGTTTTGTGTTCATACTGGCCAAGAAAACAAAAGGAGAGATTGTGTTGTTGATAGTTTTCAGTTTTAGCATTAATGTACTGAAAATGTGTAGTTAATTTTGTGGTGCATGTCTATTTTGGTATGTATGTTTCAGAATTTCTTTTGAAGTATGTCTGTAATGTCTATACATATGCAGTTTCAAAGTTATTTTTATTAGCATAACTCCCAATGTCTTGGTTGAAAATAAAATCTCAGTGGTTATAGGGTTCTAAATTTGAGAGTATTATTTTTTTCCTATAGTCTCTTGCAATTAACTCTTTATTTTATTCTTTATGAATTTGATGAATTCCTCCCTCGTGTTTACTATTTAATATTTCATAATTGTACGGTGTTTTTTTCTCTTATCTGCAAAATGTATCATTTAAACATAACTATTTTATTGTTATTCTTTTTATCACTCTGTCACTTTCTCTCCCTTTTTTACTGATGCGCAAATATACAAGTTAAAATGAAAAATATTTTTAGCTTTTGTGGATGTAAAATGTTTTTATTCAGCTTTAGTTGTGGTTTTAGTTAACCTATGCACAGTAGGTTTTTGTGAATTGTTCCATGCCTAATGATTTCTTTGTTCATTTTTGTTGGCAGCATAATTATGTTTTTGTCAGACATGTCTGGAAGGAAGCCCTTGTACAGGAAGTATGTGATCTTTATACATCTCCAGTGAGTGGAAGTTCATATTGACATTTGCTAATTGGTTTTCAATCCTATTTTATTCTGGGTTCTTGTAGGGCATTTGTTTTCTTTAGTTCACCTATTGCCAGAGAATTGGTTATGGAAATTAAAAAAGATGCGCAGGTGTTGCCTCGTATTGGTGCTCTAAGAGAGGTGAGTGTTTTTTTATTTTTTTTGGTTCTAGACGGAAATTGAATTTTTCCCCAAAAATTCAAATTTTCTTATTGTCATTCTGTGACCTCATTTCAATGCAGATGAACTTGGAGTATTTTACCATAGACACTCAGGTATGTGCTTGTGCATTAGTAGGCAATTTCACTGCTTGATTACCGTAGTCTTCGATGAGTGTCATTGTGTAATCACTTTTCATATGAATAAAATTACTGTCCTTTTGTTTTCATTGGGATTGGATAAAAGAATCGAAAAGCTGTATTTTCTGGTTGATTGATGTGTAAAAGTGGTACGCAACTATATAGATATAAGGTTGACGATAAGGAAAAGATTCAGCTAATCTAAAGTTGGATGAGTAGAGAGACAATGAGCTGAAACCGTGTGATTCTGAGACTGCTTTATTTATACTGAGAAAACGAATCCAATATAATAAACAAAGGAGATATGTTATCCTCTAATAATAAAGATATAACACATGGATAAATAAAAATATTCCTAATAATACATGTATAATTCATATATTCCTGATTCTAAAAGATTATAAATATTTTCTTGATTATAAAAGATGTGTGCCTTATTTCTATTATTATAACACTCCTCTTTAAGCTGGGACATATAAGTCATATGTCTTTAACTTGCTACAAATATGATTGATCCTTGGTTCTCTTAGAGACTTGGTGAATATTTTTGCCAATTGTTCACTAGAAATGACTATCTATCTCAATATTTTTTGTCCACATGAATGACAAGATTAGAGACAATTTGTAATGCTGCTTGGTTGTTGCATATAAGGTGCATTTGGGAATTTTCTTCATATTTAAGCTCTTTAAGGAGTTGTTTAAGCCATATGAACTCATAAGTGACTAATGTCATTGCTCCGTATTATGATTTTGCTCTTGATCTTGCCATAATATTCTGTTTCTTATTTTTGCACAACACTAAATGACTTCCAACAAGAACACAATACCCTAAGTGGAGTGGAGCATCTATCTTTTGATGATTCTACCCAAGTCAGCGTCATAATATTTAATAAGTTGAGTGTTTCCCTCATCTTCATAAATAAGGCCTTTACCAGGAGCATTCTTATATATATTGGGATCTGTACACAGCATCTCAATGGTCTTGGTGAGGAGAGTTTAAGCATTGACTTACTAGGCTCATTGTAATGACAATATCTAGAAGAGTTACAGTGAGGTAATTTAGCTTACCAACTAATTGTTTGGCAACAAAAGAGAAAGTGAGTGTAATTTTGTCCATAGATTTGTGTGTATTGTTCCTTTGGCAACCAAGTGAGCTTTATAGTGAGCAATTTTGACATTAGGTTCTGTTTTAAGAGTGTACAATAACTAACACCCAAAAATTGATTCCCAAGTTGGAAAAGAAAACAACTCCAAAATACCACTACTTTGAAGGATGAGATAAAGCTTCATGTGGAAACTTAGGTATAGGACTAAAAGATGATAATGACTTAGTAAGTTTCAAAATATATGACATGTTGGAACGCTACATGTGTTTGTCCAATTCCACATAGCCTTTTTAAACTATAGGAATAGAGTTGAGCTGAAGCCTATGTTACTAAGTCGGCATGAGTGCTATCTTTACATTGAGAAAATGGAATCAATACAATAAATACAGGAGATTTGATATTCACAAATAATAAACACATGATACAGGGAATAAATAAAAGTGTTCCTAATAATACAACATGTATAGTCTTAATATTCTTGATTATAAAAAATCTGCTCGTTATTTCTATAGTTACAAAAGCCATGAATGAGAGTGTCAAGTGATGGATCGCAATATTCTTAGTTAAGTTGATTAGAATTTGTTATTTGTAGAAGAAAGCCTTCCTTAGAGTTCAGATAAAGTTTGTTATTCAATGCTAAATAAATTGGACAGACAAAATATTTTTATTGCTGCATCTGTAAAATTATAAGGATTACTCACAGTAAGTAAATAGATGTTTTATCTGAGAAAATTGGAAGTAGTATGAGATATTTGGATTGTAAATCCTATTGTGTGCAAGTTGGCAATTTCAGTCATTCATGCATATTGCTTTTGCAATATCTCTCCACTAACAGAAACAAATGATTGTAGAGCTACATTGTTGTAACACGAAATTCGTGAAACCAGGTTCTTTCCCCTAAGGAAAATTTATTAACCTCCATAAGTGTGCTTTTTAGGATTTATTTATCAATCTCTTATGTCATCATCATCCCATTATTCTGTGTCCTCATTCTCTTGCTCGGTATTCTTTGTCATGATAATAGGGCTTCATTACAAACAATGAAAGAGCTTTAGAGGAGCTATTTGGGGATGAGGAGAATAATCGTAAAGCAGTTGCATGTTTAAATGTGATGGCTACTCGAATTGCTACCGTTTTTGCTTCATTAAGAGTATGTAGTCAATGCTTTGCTCTTTGTGATAGAAATTCGAAGATTGTAATTAATAATCTTTAATTGTTCAAACAAAGATTGATAACTCTTCTATATTATGTAATTATCTTTATAGGAGTTTCCTTTTGTCCGCTTTCGTGCTGCAAAGTCCCTAGATGCAACCACAATGACTACCTTCCATGATCTTATTCCTACAAAACTTGCTGCTGGTGTCTGGGACTGTCTTATGAAATATAAAAAAACTATACCTAATTTTCCTCAGACTGAGACCTGCGAGTTACTCATCATTGATAGAACAATCGATCAGGTTACTTATCTCCATTTTCCTGTCATGTACATGTATTTTCAATAAAATGTTACCATATTGCTTATAACAGGGATGCTGTTCTGGATATGTAGATTGCTCCTGTGATACATGAATGGACATATGATGCCATGTGCCATGATTTGTTGAATATGGAGGGAAATAAATTTGTTCATGAGGTATTCTACAATTTCAATTTTCCCCTCTGAATTGTTATGTTCACTTTCTTGTTATGAACGCATATCTATTGTATTCTTAAGGTTCCTAGCAAGACTGGTGGTCCACCTGAGCGAAAAGAGGTTCTCTTGGAGGATCATGATCCTATATGGGTTGAACTTCGTCATGCACATATTGCAGATGTATGTCTTGCTTTTATTGTTTGGTGTTTGTAGTGTGTTGGCTTTATTGCTTACTATTTAGGGTCACCTCTTCCATTTACCAATTAGCAACATGATATTGATGGCTTTGCCAGGCTAGTGAACGACTGCATGAGAAGATGACCAGCTTCATTTCAAAGAACAAAGCTGCACAAATCCAACATGGTTCAAGGTCAGTCCTAATCTTATGGGAATTTTTCATTATTGACACATTGTGATCTAGGAGGATATTGATTTTCACCTAATTGTACTACTGATGTTGTAATTCTTTTCCAGAGCTTTTAGTGACTTGTGGCAATATGAAATTTTTGTTGTTTTTGATGCATAATGGTCTAGCCATGTTAGAAAGAAACTTTTTTTTGTCTGTTTGTGTGCGTGCTGCTAAGGCACATACCCACTGTGTTGATGCTTCTGTTTATCTATCACTGTTTAATATTAGAGTCAGTAGTCACACCTCTAATTACCACAAATATCACATTTGAATACCATTTCACAATGCTATTTAGACCATGCGAGTGTATAATTTGAACAGTTTGAACTTACTTAGCTGCTGTCCAAAATGTGGGTTGAATTGAAGTTTTAAGAGAACCACCTTGGTCACGTCTTGAACTTCCCATGGGACATTCTAACCTTTTTTATTTTCTTTTACTGTTATTATTTTTTCACTCAAGCAGTTTTATCCAACAATATGGATATCTGAGTATGTATTTTGGCATGGCCGAGTTGCACAATTTAAAACTTTATCATGAATGTCTAGTAAAATAATTGTTGGAGAGAGGAAAAATCTAAGTTGAAAAGTAAACATGAAACTAACAAACACTCTATTTTTCACCTTTCTTCATTCATGAATGGCCTTTACAAAATCACATTTGTACCATTTATAGCATTTTTCTTATATTTTTATATCAGTTGACACACCTCTTCGTGCATGAGCTCCTAAAAGCATGGAGAATCAATTTTGTTAAGAATCAATTTTTCTTTTTCAAAGAATAGGGATGGATGGTCAAACTTGTGTGACCACTTGCTCATAAAGGATTTGATACCAATCAAGGACCTATTCTTCTAAAAGCTAACATATACTGTACTGTATTGTAAAATGGTCAAGTCCTTGATTTGAAAAATAACCTGACGCGTACTAATTTTCTTGCTTAAATAGTTTAGCCCTTGTAAGCCTAGATCTGTTATTGATCTATTTATTCATTATCTAGCTGTTGTCATCATAAACTTCACATAACTTTGCATTTCATTTAGAGGTAGTGGTGAAATGTCGACAAGAGACTTACAGAAGATGGTTCAAGCACTTCCACAATACAGTGAGCAAATCGACAAGCTCTCCCTCCATGTAGAGGTTAGTTCTTCTGTAATGCAATCAATGATGTCCTCTCCAAACAATACTATTGTTATATGATATATTTGCTTTTTTTAAAAAGAATGTGTTATCTTCACTTGAAAGCTCTGCACGAGACTTTCTAAGATGTGCTAATGTATACCTTTTGGAATTTTATTTTACACGTAAGTAATACCATATTGTAGTTGCATATAGGTTAGTTGGGCATTTTTTTGAGTTTTGTTTTTGCCCTTATTACCACCTCCCTATTTAGAGAAAGAAAAGGAAAGTGTTACCGTAAGTAATGGCCTTTATTTATTTATGTTGTGGGCATGAGAATGTTAAATGGACGAGTGGCCCAGACAATGGACAACATTTGGGTGATGTTATTGGGGACTAGATAAAAATTTAAGAATTTTATAGAGACAAAAAACATTTAACCCTATCCAAGTTAATAATTTCCTTTGTACTATTGTGTATCTATGAGCAACAACATAGAAGAAAAAGCTAACCTTGATTTAACAATTTCATAATTCATTTCTATTTTGAAAGCATTGAAGTTGTTTCCCAATTTAACTAGAGCTAGAAGTGTGAACACTTTACAGTATTGCTTAAAACTTGATGTCTATTCAAAATTTTAGTTGTTATCTTGCAGTAAATAAGTGAAGCAATAATCTTATGCTCACCAGGGTAATCCTCCTACACATTAAGATTATGGTCAAAGAGCCCCCACCCCCACAATTTATGCATTATATTTGCTAAGTTTAGATATCTGCCTATTTCTGATATTTTTTTCAGCAATTGCCATTAGATTTTAATTTGTTAAATGCATTTATTTTATTATAATAGTGGAGTGGATTATGATCATGAGTTTCATACGTGTGTATGAGTGATGATGAGCTTCTTTGGCCAGATTGCAGGAAAAATTAACAGAATTATTAGGGAGTCCGGACTTCGGGAACTTGGGCAGCTGGAGCAAGATCTTGTTTTTGGGGATGCAGGAATGAAAGAAGTGATCAAATTTTTGACTTCAAATGAAGTAAGTAAGATGGCAAATGAAAAGGGTTTACCTTCTACTATGTTAGTGGACGGGATAAGGATGTTTGTACTGTTGAAAAATTGTCATGAAATTAGATATAAATCGTTGTTTTTCATTTAATGCAGGATACAACTCGTGAAAATAAGTTACGCCTGTTAATGATTCTCGCGTCCATTTATCCTGAGAAATTTGAGGGTGAAAAGGGTCTGAATTTGATAAAGGTGCAGTTTATTTAGATTTGGCGTCAACTATTCCCTCCTGCTATTCATTTAATGTCAAATAATAAATACTGTTTACCAATGATGGTACTGTGCAATATTCTTGTAACCTTTCATATGCTTTTTCAGGTAGCAAAGTTGACAGATGATGATGCGATTGCCATAAATAATTTGAGGATGCTCGAGGGAGAACCTGAGACCAAAAAGACTTTGATGAGTTCTTTTCCTCTGAACTTTGATATGCACAAGGTAAAGGTAATTTATAGTTTAAATTGTATGATTTTTCAGTGATAAGTTATTTCTTAAAAGTGTTTCTTTATATTGTCAGAAAAAGCGTGCAGCTAGGAAAGATCGTTCTGGCGAAGAGGAGACATGGCAGTTATCACGTTTTTATCCCATAGTAGAGGTAGGGAATGAGTTCAAAAAATTTTCCCCACATAAAATGTATTATTTTTTAAATTTTTATGGGGAGGATGTAAAACTAGGTTTGAACAATCTCCTTTCCTTATTTATTTATGAACTTCTGGCATGATAGGTCATCCTATGATTTTTTTTTCTAAGCCCTAAAGGATCAGATGTAGTTGGTTATTTAAGTATTTTTACAAGCCGGGTTTTGAACAGAAAGGGCACTTACTCAGCAATTGGTTATTTTCTATTTTGTCTCACGGTCCGAGTCTCACCGTATTATTAAGAAAATGAAGGACACCATATTTTCATGCATGATATTTTAAATTTATAATGTTATCTTTATCATGATTTGATTGGCTGCTGTTAAAACTTTTAGAGCATCATGTGGTGACTGAATGGTTCACATTTTTCAGGAACTCATAGAAAAAGTTAGCAAAAATGAACTATCGAAACTGGACTATCCTTGTCTAAATGACCCAAGTCCAACTTTCCATGGTACATCATTAGCTGGACCAATAACTCACAATCCTCCTGCTCATTCGATGAGATCAAGGCGCACACCAACTTGGGCTAAACCTAGAGGCTCTGATGATGATGGATATTCAAGGTTTTACTTTCCTTTCCTTATTACAAGTCATGAATATGAATAGTTCTAATGAAATCAGTTAATTTTTTTCCTCTTCATTTATGAACCCTGGTCTCTTTTTGCCACCACCGTATTCTTCCCATCTTCTAAGCTCTGTATTTGTGTTAGATACGAGTTTGCTATTAGATGATTTGTAAAGGACTAATGATTTTCTGTTGTAATTGCAAACTAGAATCTACCTTTTCAAAGCTCAAATTAATTTTATAATCCTTTTCTGTTGGCCTATAGCGATCCGGTTTTAAGACATGCATCCAGTGATTTCAAGAAGATGGGGCAACGAATATTTATATTCATTGTTGGTGGAGCGACCAGATCTGAGGTTTGAATAGTACTTTGATAAAAAAATTGCTTTCACTCTTTTTCCTTTCAGCTTTTCTGGTCTGATGTGTTGTTTAATCATCAGCTTAGGACTTGTCACAAGCTTACTGGTAAGCTGAGGAGGGAAGTTATTCTGGGCTCGTCTAGTATTGATGATCCTGCACAATATATTACGGTATTGAAGTGTTTACCTTTTTGTTCAAGTCAAGAGTGTTCCTTGTATTGCAATTTTGTATAATTGTATACCGCCTTTGGTCTTGTAGAAATTGAAGATGCTAACAGCACAGGAACCTTCATTGGATGATCTCCATATATGACTTCACAGATTCACTGGGAGATGATCTTCTGCTTGTCTAATGTACGTGTTGTAACCATATTGTTTATTCTTTTAACGTAACAAATTCTTTGGACATTTGAGCTGTGGTATAGCCAAGCCACTGACTGCTAAAAAATGTGCATATATGTTAGGAATTTTCATTTGTCAGAAACAATTTGTTTTTGAAAAAAATTCTGGTAAATGCTATTCCTTGGAGCAACACCTTTGTTAAATAGTCGTTTACAATACTTAGTTGAATTCGATACCGAAAAGGGAGTTTGTTCCTTCACTCCGCGTATTTTTTGGGTCACCTTCAACAGAATGGCTTTTCCGAAATGTAATTTTAACATCCTGAAAACCTATTTCAAGATAAATGGGAGGTGATTCAAGAAATATGTGCGGTGCAGGCTAAGTATTCATGATATTCGACCTTGACTTCTTTAGGGTGGGAACAAAAGTTATGATACTTATACTATAAATAGGTGAGCAATAAGTGCTTCCTAATCATCACAAAAATTTAAAATACAGAAAGCTTTTGAGAAATTTGTTATTTTTATAAGATTTGTTTTGAATTGTGTCCTCTATAACTAATTATTTTTTACCAACCTGTTTTTAATTATTTGGCGAATTTTTTTTTTTTAGTCCACAAACAAGAAGTATGGTAAATTAATAAAAAAAATGGCTAAATATTTTGCGCCTAAAAGGCCTAAGGAATTGTTTTTTGAATTTTAATTACAAGTGCTATAATAGTTCATTTGTGGTTACATTGAAATTTTCTTACGTTGTGGTACAAAGGTTACAGTTAATGTGTGTGTATATATAATTCTAATTCAAATATAATTAATCAATATTATTTATATATTATAAAATTTGTAATTATAATTAAATACTAATTTTTATTTTATTGAATCCTGTACGAGTAAAAAACTAGTATGTATGTGTGTGTGTATATATATATATATATATATATACTTTTAAATTTTTTTAAAAGTGTTGACATAAAAAATTAACACTCCAAGTAAGATTTATTTTTTACAATGACCTTTTGTATAGATAACATTAACTACTACGAATAGTAGACAAGGTTGTAAAGGAAAATACTTATTCAAAAAGCCTAGTTGATAAAGAAGGGCAGATGACCACTTTTTAAGATGAAGAAATTCGAAGAATGAATTATCATCTATGAAAATTATGAATTTACTTTCAATGTTCTTTTCCATATTTGAGCTTCATTCTCTCTTTTTATTTTCATTGTAATTTATGGTTTTTCTATCCACGGCGTATTTTGAAAATTTTGTTAAATTTCAATCTAGCAAGTGTTGCCTACGCAACTTTCCCCACTCCCCACTTTGGTGAATTAGGGTTTTGATTTGGAATCCACGTTAACATTATTATCTTATCACCAAAATGGATGAATCTTAATGTGTTTTTGGGTATTTGATATTTAGTATATTTTCAATAGAATAGAAAGGATGAACATATATGCTACCTTTATGAATCCCATTTTGCAATGTTTAGATTGCTCATGAATTTGTTCTTAACTATATATATATATATATATATATATATATATATATATATATATATATATTTTTGAATTGGATACTGTTTTAAATTTAAAAAATTTAATATATACATGATAAATTGCGATGGAAATATTAATGTAAAAAATTGTTGACACATGAAAGTTGATATGTATGATTTTTGAAGAGGATATTGTTAAATTTTAAATTTTTGATATATACATGATAATTTGTGATGAAAATATTAATGTAAAAAATTGTTAGTACATTAAAGTTGAGGAATGGAGCAAGTTCTAGCGCTTCTGTCGATTATTTAGCATATTTTGGAAACATTCTTCCAAATGGAAATTGACATTATATTCAAAAATAAACATTTTCACACGTTTAAAACTTCAAATGAGAATTCAAAATTGGTATGAACACTATTTTCAAAATATACAGTAATTTAAAATTCAAAAATCACATTTCAATGGAATCCCTACTTACATGATATATAATGTCATGTTAAGTTAATAAGGTTATGTTAGCAAACTAATTCTGCTAATTAACATAATTATACGGAGGACCAACATTAGATACCAATTTTACTTTGAAATACTATTTTTTATTTTCGACATTTCTTTTAAGGATTAATTAAAATATGACACACACCTTCAAAAACCTTAAAAACTATTTTAGCACACACACATATACACACATATTGTACTTAAATAGTCTTTAGTTTTTTTTTAATTGAAATGAACAAGTCCAATTACTATTATATTTTGATGGTTTAGAGTTTCTTAAAGAAAAAAGGTCTTTTTTTATTATTGATGCTAGTAGTAAAATTTGAACGTTTGGAAATTTGGAAATTTCTAAAGAATTCACACAATATTTGATTGCTTCATTTTAGATGTACATAAGTTGTGATATGATTCACAGATTACTTACAATTTGAACCATAACTCAAAAATAAAAGTTTACCTTTGTGGGAACAAAGTTAAAATTACAATGAAAATTAGAAGGTTTATAGCATTATTTAAATATGCTAGAAACTTTTGACTAGAAAAGAACCACTAAGTTATGTATTTTATAAATTGTCATAAAGGGAATAAAACAAAAAAACACAAGAAAAAAAAAATCAATAACCTGTGGATATTGTGCTTCCTGGTGTTTGGGTCACTCTGCGCAGGGGGTTTAGAAATTGTTATGTATTATAAGTCTTGTAAAAGAAGATCGAACTTAAAAATATAATCCGACCTTAGCTCAGTTGGTAGAGCGGAGGACTGTAGTGGGTTAATTACTCAAAGTAATCCTTAGGTCGCTGGTTCGAATCCGGCAGGTCGGAATTTTTTAATTAATGCTAGTTTTCCACACAATACTTTATTTTGATAGTAACAAAAAGCATAATAATTATTTTTGTTTCTTTCTTAAACTACTCTCTCATTCTAATGAAACGTTTAATATCATTAGAATGGATAACATGATACTGGTTAATCCTTTATATTATATATATATATATATATATATATATATATATATATATATATATATAACAAAATCAATTGTTATTAGTTTAAGTGTATTGTTTGGTTCACTGTACAGACATCCAAAATCAATTCTTAAAATCAATTTTTGTTAATAAATTGTTGGAGATATCAAAATCAATTAAAGATGAAAAATTCACATCAAAGAGAAGCAACTCTTTATAGCTTCTTCATCAATCAAAATTGATTTTGTCACATCAAATATAATCAATTTTTTCAAAGTGTTTCCAAACACACTCTAAACTGAAATATTCTGATCTAGTTTAAAAGAACGATCAGTAATTACTTGGAACTCATCTAAATATAGTTCCATTCCACCATAGAGTTGTGGACATATTTTTATACAAGAAGCCTCTCCTTGAAAATCCTAATCATCATCCTCGTTAAGTTGAACCCATTCAACGTATTATTAACCCACATTGAAGGACAAGTTTATACATCAATATTGAGACTTTAGTTTCCTCACGGTAATATTGAAAGGAAACTCTGATTTGGATAAACGTCATTTATGATATAGAATATTTATTATTGTTTGTTTACACTTATGTGTAGATTTATATGTATAGTATGTTCATGTTGGAAGTTGTTATTTTGATATGGTTCCTTGTTTTGGATCTTTTGCACCTCTTATGAAGATGACCACCGTGTACATACATTACAAGAAAATATCTTATTAGTGACAAATTTTAGCGGCAAAAAATAATTAGTCACTTTAGTGACCAATTTATAACTAAACATGATAGGTGACTAAAATACTTTTTACAGTGGACTAACATTAGTAACTATAGTGAATTGATTATTAACAACTAAGGTTTTAGCTACAAAAAAATTGGTATCTAAATTTGTATATAAATTGGTCATTGTGAAAACTCCAAAAATTCCTTTTTCAGATAACCCTTTTCTTCTCTCTTCTATGTAAACATAGGTCTTCCAAAAACTTTTCTTTCTCTTCCAAAATTTTGAATCAGCTCCCATCCTTCTTGAAAAATCAATCCCAATCAATTTCTCTTAGTGGTGAGTTCGAAAATTTTACCCATTTTATAAGAGCAACTTGTTTTTCCTTACATGCAAGTCTATATTCACTTTCATGTCGCCTTTTTCTTTTCTTGTTACGATGATTGTGTGTGTGTGTGTGTGTATATATATATATATATATATATATATATATATATATATATATATATATATATATATATATATACACACACATACACGTGAACGAATATAAGAGTTGATGGTGATAATGTCACTATAGCTGAGATAGGAGAAATGAAGGATTAGAATAGGAATATTATAAGGATGATGGATTGTAGTTTTGAAAAAAATGTATTAAGTTTCCTAATAGTGTATATTTTTGAAGTATTCATGAGTTCATTTTAAATGCATTTTTTTAGTATATCTAGTATAAGAATTGAAATACCTATTAATGCTAGAGTATGATAATTAAGTATTGCTAAATGTTGTGTAGAATTTGTGGATCGTTACAGTCACTAATTAGACAACTTTAAAAAACTAACTCGATAACTCATATTAGTGACCAATTTAAAGATCAATTCACACCAATTTACCATAGTGACCAATTTAGAGATCAATCTAGAAATTATTTTGGTTAGAAAAAAATTTAGTTTTTAAATTAATATCTAAATTTGTCACTATAATAATTAATTATTTTTCATCCCTAAAATTGATTACTAATAAGATATTATTTTATGAGATCTGTACTACACATATTCTCATTTAGTATATATATGTTTGTAAATATGATAATAGTCTGACAAGCTTATTTTAAATGGTTTTGATATCATAACTTTAAGTCTAATTTAATATAAAAAATTGATTTATACAAAATAAGATTTTACCCTCGCATATTCGGTTTCTATGAGAGACACAAAAAACCTACTTGACATGAGTTGCTAGTGCTACCAAATACCGAAAACCACCGTCACTCAAAAAATAATGAAGCCCTTGTTTTTCATTATTTTGTTTTGTAAGAAATAATTTTTAGTGTTTGCTCTAGTGAGTGGGGGAGGTGACTTGTAATTTGAGCAAAAATTAAAAGAGGTGCTTAGCCATCATATCATGTGAAAGTGGATAACTAATCCAACCAAAATTTTCTTTAGCACTAAGCTAGCCAATGAAGTGGCCATACTCGTACCCACCATATCTCGTTTTGAGATTCTGTACAGAGACAAACAGGCAACAAAAGCAACTTCATTCCCATAAAAAGACTTCTTCTTAAACCCAACTACACTTTCCACCCTTTCCCCCATTGCATTGGATTCTCCATTCTACCAAGCCCACATTCGTCACTTCACAAAACCACCCATCATGCCCTATATCTACTTCTACAATTACACACTTCTACCATATTATACTGCTATAATAATATAATAATTTACCACTTTAGTTTAATGTATGAGAATCTGTGACGACCCACACAAAGTTGCTATAAAAATATTTTCATCATTTGTTTAACACAGTTTGAGTGATTACGACACATACCTCATCCAATTAATTAATTGGATATGTGTCTTACATTGTTGATCTCGATTATAGTTCGGAGAGAGAAGGTGTTGTTTTATTGGAATCTTTATGTTTGGTTAACTTGACAAATCTGAGCACGTGAGAGAGGTTTTGTTTTCATAATTCTAAAATTAATTTTAATTAAGTTGAGTCCAAGTGATGTTAAGAACAAAGAAAGGTTGTCTTACAAAAAGAAGAAAGACCTGGTGCGAATAAATTTTGAGGGCCAGCCTGATATGTACGCCATATAATTAGGTCTGTGAAGGTTTTAAAAAGCCGTAAAAGTGAGTCATAAGCACTTTCTCACACATCAATGATTTTACTTAAACACCCCTTCCAACCGTTATTATAATTATATTTTAGAGTATTTGTTTTATAATAAAATTGGTGAATTATAAATAAATAAAAAAATGATATTGAGAAGTGTAAAAACGACAAGATAGAGAAGGAAACATAACAGGGGTTACTTTCATGAAAGAGATTCAGAAAAAGGAACAGAAGAAAAAAAGGTCAAGTGTTTCTTTCACGACTTAAATCCAATCTGTTGAAGGAACTGCCATTTGGTTTTCTTTATACTTCTCATCTCATTCTGAGTAGGAAAACATTCATGCTTGCTAGTTGCTGCTGTGAGCCTGAAAATTTTAGCTAGAATTGGTTAAAAGGAACAATAATTAATTCTGACTAGTCACTGTGGAGGGAGCAATAGTACAATAATGTAGTGTTATATATATGTACATGAGCGTAAAGGGGAAGGACCACAGACAAATATATTATATAATATAATATAAACATAATCAAAGCAAAGACGTATAAGGAAAACCAACTTCAGTCTGGGGTGGTCGAAAATACATAAAAGAACCAAGACTTTTCGGACTCGTGTTTATGAGAGAGAGAGAGAAAAATAAAATTTCTCAGCCAAAGGTACTATAAAACTGTGTACCATACTTCCATGTGAAACAACAGTGAACAAGTAGTCAAGTAGTTCAAATCGTATCTTTCTCTACAAAGAGCAAGCATTTTCAATTCAGGTTATAAATATATGTCCAGTTTTGACTAAGAACGGAAAGAGCGTATTGAATGGTAAATAAATAAAAATTGTAGGGTGGTCCACACCTTCATGCACTGTTTTGAACCATTTTCAATTCATATATAGGGACATGCAACTTAATTAAGACGTGAATGGTTCCATTTAAATCTTGTTTACTGTTGATTCTTGTATCTATAGTCAATGAACAATTATAATTAGCGAAGCACCTTTTCCTTTTATGTCTTTCTTGATTTCTTTCTTTCTCCCGATGAACACAAAGTTGAAACCTTAATTGCATGCAGAGAAAGAGAGAGAAAGAGAGAGAGAGAGTTGAAGTTAATGAAGCAGATTATAGTTTTGATGCAGTTGTTTGTTGCCATGTTAAGTAAAAGGAAAAGGTATGGGGTGGTTGCTTAATTTGGGGAGTTTTGCAAGTATTAAAAGATGGATGAAAGTGAGGAATTAGAAGGAAATGGTAAAAGGGGTGAGACATTAAATTTTGTGAAAAATAACGAAACAAAGGCTGCAATGGAATGATTAGTAAGATTAAAACTAAGAGATGTCAGGCTATAGTAGTAGCTCGTGTGGGTACCCATCTTGAAGCACAAGTCACAACGCCATTCTCCTTTCTGTCAAGCATCAATGCTCTTCCGAGAGGAAAAGGACATACAAATAAAGTCAGCTATTAAGTAAAACCAACAATAATAATTAATAAATGGGGAACCAAAGATTAAAAAAGGTTGCATAATTAGAGCATTGGAACAGGAGAAGATTCTCGTATAAAGACACTGTCGTCCAATACTAATCATTATATTTCCTTTCCTTTCCCTTCAAACCACAATGCATACCATACTCGTCAAAAACCTCAACCTCTACACCACTTTTACCTTTGCTAAGCCTTTGCCGACAATCATTTCTGTCTCTCCACTAAATCACTAATTACAACTACACATCATTAAGATAATACAATATCACTCCATTTTTCTTCATTCTATATACCTACTTTTCTACTCACTTCATTCACCAACGCCTTTTATAAACATTAGCTATATTTTTTAAATCAAAATATTACATATATATCTCTTACTATAACATTTTTTATGTTTAAATGACACCACTGTTACAATATTCTCCTAAAGTTAAAGACTCCCCCACTTAGGTTAATCCTTTCACCTTTTTACTGTTTGCAGTGGTGGGTGTGTGAATGTGAAAACCATCAACCAAAAGAGAGATTCGTGTTTCCAACAGTTCCGATGATATATATTATGACTATAATGACATTATGGAATAGAGGGTCTGTCAGGTTTCTGTTTTCGTTTTACTTCTTTATACGACGTAATACGTTAAGTTTTTTTTTCTTTTTTTTTTATCTTGGGGGAAGAAGAAGAAGTATATGTAGTATATATCAGGAATTTTTCTGTGGAAAATAAGAGTGAAATAGAGTAGTGGCAGCTTTTCCATAATGAGTAACTGCTTTGCTCATGAGGGAAAATGATCGAAAACTTAAATCCACTCTCCCAAAAAGAAAAGAGGGTCCATCTCAGCCATTATCGATGGCAGCATAATTGCCACATATGACCATAATAAGTACACTATCAATTAGCCTTTCTTTTTTTACCCAAAAGGAACACATACAAAGCACATCATCAAATTATTACACATAATCAATGTTTTTTTCTTGTTTTAAGCCACTTAAGCGAACCTAATGACAGAATTAAATGATAAAAAACTGCAGTGCTTAGGAACAAAACCCTCATCAAAAGTTGTGTTAACTCCCTTAATTTGAAACTAATTAACTGCATGCATGCTCCATTGTTTTTAGTTTGAAGAGTCTGAATACAAAATTGTGTGTTTCGATATATAAACTAATTTAATGAAGATGGGTTTGCTATATTTAACACCTCTAACTAAACAAAGAACTGAGTTGAGCTCGTTTTCCATTGATCAATTTTGTTTCCACGTTCGTTTTAAATTATTTTGAAAAAAATAATCACTTAATTTCTATAAACAAAATGAAAAGGAGAGCATAAAGCCAGTTTAACTACTTTGGTTGCAGTATTGAATCTAGTGCAGCCTAGTTTTCAAACCTAAAGGAGGGAAGAAGAAAAATGATATAAAATCTTCAAGTCTCTTGTCGAATTTGTAAGCAGAAAATAAAAACTAATCTACGTATTGGACTTATCTTTTTCTATGTTGTTGTCCTTTGATTTGATACATGCGATAACAACAACATAAGTCCTTCCCTTTTACTTTGTTATAAAACTGTTACGAGCACCTTTGATCTCCTTCAACAAACAGTTTTTGAAAGCGGTTTAAGACTTTAAGAAATGGAACTTTAGCAGACAAATGAATTTAATAAATTTTCTTTCAACCCCACAAACCACATGTAAAGTGGGGATAAGCGTTTGAAAGAGAAAAGAGAAGGGAAAACGAAAAGGAAGGAACTTTGGTAATCTTCGTTGTTGAAGAATGCTCCTCAGCATCTTCTGTGCTGCTTCATGCCGACACTCTTCCCTTGTAGGTTTTCTCAGAACATTTCTCACAATATCATGGTCATGGGATTCATTCATCATCCAATGGCTCTGCATGAACCTCAAAACCTTTGGAATGTTTAAAGAAGAAGTTAGCCAAAGCACAAAAATTAATGATTTGACTCAATAAAACTTTGATATCTAACGTATAACAAGCAATGCTTGGAAAAAGACTACACCACTTTGTGTGAGAAATGATAGATTTATAAAATACTGTCGGAAAAGCAACAGGTAAGTAAATGTTTCAAGAAGATCTTCCACCGTTAATTTTAAGTTATGAGTGCTTAAAATCTACGTGGAGGAGTATATAATACTTTAAAAAAAAGCATGCATTAATGGGTGCTTCATGAACACGTAATAATTTTTGGTTAATTTGTTTGAAGGTGGGTTCATAGTTGAGACCAGAAGAGCAAGATTGGAAAGATTTAGGTAGACCTGCCACTTGGAACCAAACCCTTTTCTCTTGAGTTTGAGAATAATTTGTTTGACGCTTGACTGGTAAGGACTCCTTAGTGCCAAAAAGATTTCAAGTCAATTCCATTATCGGATACTTTTGGTTAACTCCTCTTGATAATGGTCCAATGAGTTCCACCACCAACCAACAATTCCATGCCTCTCTAGTCACTCTTTTCTGCACCTAAATAGGAAACCTCTTCCAAAGTACAACGCTTTTTTTTTCTTTTTTTCATGTGGTTCCCTTAAGTTACATCCATGAATTTGTTTATATAATAGCAACATAAATCAGTGGTTAACCATACTTCAAAGTAGAACAGAATCCTTCACGTTTTGCTTCTTTATTAGATGACAAAAATGATTTGAGTGAAGAAAAATCACAGGAAGAAACGGCACTGTTTTTTTTTAGCAACCCCATAAAGATTGATTAATATCCTTGTATGAGATTCCCTGTAAACTGAATTCAGGAGACTTTTTCCAGCCGAAAGTTAAGTTATTTTGTGACGGACAACAGCTTTTGATAACAAACGAGGACGGATCTTAGTGCCTAGCTTCTTTATATTCTGCTGACAAAAAATCTGGACATGGAAGATGATTAAGGAATCAACATGGTGACTCATTAAGTGACCATAAAGTTGCATCACATGGTTTATGCGAGTTGAAGAGGAGATTAGGATGATTCATTCTCAACTTTGACTTAGGGACAGAAAGCTGATTGCCTTTGGAATGAACAGACTTCAATGTAGGAGTGCTTGAAAGCGAAGCACCTTTCCAGATTTTACAAATGCAGTGGACACCTTTGAAGATTCTACGTAAACACGACATAAATAAACCACACATCCCATCAAGACAATTTCTAACGCCAAAGACTACACAAACTACAACTAAATATGCATTCACAGGCATCGATCACAGATGAACAATGTTTTCACGATTAAGTACTCTTCAACATGCATGCATGCATGCAAGCATGCTTCTTAAGTTACAAACACTGTGAGAAAGTTTGAGAGGGAAAAAGGTCTTAAAATCAAAGGAGAATCGATAAAAATTTCCCCTTAACAAATATTATTTATCTCAAACTACAAGAGGAATAAAATTTCTACAACATCCTTCCAGTTCGGGCATTACAATCTTTCCCGCTTTCCTATATTTAACAACTTGACGATCATGGCAGGGTAAATAAACATGGAGAGTTGCTCAAAGTCCTTCCAGTGAGTGTTCAAAATGCAGAGGGGTGAAAAAGAAAGATGGAAGAAAAGGGTAGTGGAAAGAATTCAATAAATCCTAAAAAATTAAAATTCCTAACTGAGTAAATTAACCCAAAAAGAAAAAAAAAGGGGGCAAATAAAAAAAAAATGTTACACTGAGGATGTATCAACAAGAACTTCGTTTAACACATCATCCTCACCATTTGCCAAGGTGAACAGCTCTGCGTCCTTGTCTTGATCATTGGAAAAATCCCTTCTCTCAAGTTTGGAATGTGCTGCAATGAATATCAACTTCTGCACCTTGTTGAGTGCAGTCCTGGAGTGATGGCCATGAGCACAAACCCATCTCCACAAGGACCAATTGCATTTGAAGCCACATGAGGTTGCATGAAGGAATATTAGCCTCACTGCAACTTTCCCCAAGGACTTGAATTCAGTCAAATAAGTTTCCCACACAAGCCTACTACTCTGTGGATTCACAATCCTCATCTTCCCAGTAACTGGATCCCTCTCCTTCATCTGAACAGCTTGAGCATATACCGGGTCAAGCCCTTCCGTTCTCCACTTCATCAGCTCCATCAGAGCAATATGTGCTTCGTCTCTAGCAACAAGCCTAGTTATGAGCCTATCAACATCCTTCTCCTGTTCCGGTGTCAAGTACTTAAATGGTGGAAGGTACTTGCCACTGGTGTCCCTCACCAAGTAAAGCGGGTCAAGAATGTAAGCAGCAGCCCAAGCAGGGTGGTAATTCTTCTTGAACCTTCTCTCAACCAGCTTCTCCACCACCCCTTCTGCAATGTGGAACTTGGAGGACCAATCCTTCACTTTTGCCCTCAATTCATCCCAAAGGGGAAGGCATTGCCCAACCAGAGGCCTCTCTGCCTCAATCTCCTGAGCCATGTCCTTCACCAATTTCACCAAACCATGAACGGCTTCCAAGTCCTTCCAGAACCCCACATCCCGAATCATGTCCCCAACCTCCCTGGCGCCCTGGTCCTCAATGGCCACCATCTTGAACGGCTCATCCAGCAGCACCAACTGCAAGGCCCGAACCGAGCTCAACGTGTCCTCCATCATAGCATACACAGGTCCCAATTCAAACTCGTGCAGGGGAACCCGCAGGAGCCAGGTGTGGCCGTACTCCTGCAGCTGGTACTTGTGGAAACTGTTCCTCAGCTGCGAGGTGTAATTGAACAAATTGGCGAGCTTGAGACAATTGTGAACCACAGCCCTGAACAAGGGGAGTTCCTTGGCGAAGTCCTTTATCAAACTGTTGAAGCCCTGATACTGACAAGCGAGATTAACCATCCAATGATTCTGATTCTCTAAGTTTTTCAAAGCCTTGGCCTTGAACCTGTCTGCAACTATCCCAACACACTGTTGCACGAGATTCCCACAAATGCCAGTTATTGTCTCCCACAGAACCTCCTCCGCATACTTGGAAGGCGCAGAAGCAGTAACAAACAACGCCCTTCTGTACAAGCTGGTCCCATTCGGAAGATTCACGCTCAAATTCACCAACCCAGAATCGTAACTCTTCCCATTCTCATTCACATTCCCATTCCACTTCCACCCGTCAGACGCAATCTGAAAGAACATCGCATCCCTGATCCTCGCCTCCGACTCAACCTTAGCCTCCTCGAACCTCGCCTCCAACCTCGCCCCTGTCAGCTCTCGTGGAAACACCGCCGGCAAACCAACCTGTGACAGAAAAGCTCGGAACTTCGGGTGCTCCAAACTCGCGAAAGACACGGAGCCACAAGACTCGTATACCCAATCGCCCAAAAACTCAATCGCGCTATCGATTTGGGCCTTACTCAAAGCGGGCCCAGGAGAAGTTTTGGGACTCTTCAGCTTCTTCACGCTATCCTCCAACATGGCCAAAGCCCCCAAATCCTCTTTCCCACCTGACAGCACCAAATGCGGCTGCTGCGGAACCAAAGCCGACCCGAACCGCGATGGCGCGTGGTAGAGGGAACCCGAACCGGAACCCGAAGCAGAAGGCGAAGTCGTTGTTCGCTTGCGATGGTTGTGCTGAGCCGAAAAGGGAGAAGCTGAAGAGGGCGAAGAAGAAGGAACGACAACAGGGGAGACAGAAGAAATGGGTTTGGCGGCGGAGTTGAAATTGGGGCACGTGCCGCGTTTGAGGTGTTCGGAGGCGGTGCGTGAAGGGTTGGAGGCGGAGAAAACAGCGTCGCAGAGGGTGCAACGGAGTTTCACTGCTTTGGGGAGTCCCGTTTCGGTGTTGTGAACCAGTAAGGGTTCCAGGTGTGTCCAGTACCATGCGCCTTTTCCCTTTATCGCTTTGTTTCGAACCATCAGAAGCCCCTCGTAGCGCTTCTGTGCCGTCTTCGCCGCCGCTTCGTCGGCGGAGGACGACTCCACCAACGCGCCGGCGTTCGTCGCCGCCATTGCGAGAGAGTGCGGATGAGATTGTCACGGAAACAGTGGTCTCTGGAATGGAAGGGATGATCACGATCACGTATTCTGCATCATCGTCGTCGTCGTCGCTCCGGGACTCGGGGGAAGGGAGCATTTAGCCGGAGAGTGGCCGGGATTTGAGTTTCCGGCGAGTGTCCATGCGATCGGAGAAGAAGATGGCTTATGATGATGAGAGGGAAAAGAGGTTTGTGCTGTGTGAGAGAGTGAGTGAGTGAGTGAAGAAGTGAATGAGACCGAAATAGCAAAGCGAATGAGAGTGGAGCAGATACACGTACGGCTACTCCACCCTCAGATGAATGACAGAAAAAGGGCGACGCTTTTTCACGCGCGGGAGTCTGCGCGTGGGAAACAGCTTTCCGGGAACCCGACCCCCACGTTGCTGATGATTGGGTAGTAAGGAACACGCGCCGCTCCTCACTTTTCTGCCCTTTAGTTTCTTTTTTGTTTTTAAATTTTTCTCTTTTGTTTTTGGGGTCTTCGTGTGGGGTCTTTCTTTGTCCTTGTCGCTTTCTTTTTTTCTTGTTTTTATAATTCTTATTTTCATACTGTTTTTCACCCTAAATTTATCCTGTCACTCCATCTATCTTCTTGTTAATCATTTTGTATTGGTGGCTGAATTCTTTTATGTTAGTATTCATTAAATTATATATTTTTCGTACAAATGATTTATTTATTTTCATATACTATCATAATAAAATGCAAATGCCCCAATAGTTTTTTAAATATTGTTAATATTTTTTATTACATTTTTAAGGAATTTACTTTCAATTTCATACTTGTTATTTAATGTTGAAAACAATAGTAAAAAGCCAATAAATGCTTTATAATTGAAAATCGTGTTAGGAGTACAAAAAAATAGCAATTTAACTGGATTAATAAACAAAATAAAAATGTTGGAAATAATATATTCTTAAATGGCATGTTGGATATGGTTAATATTTTTCCAGTTCAATTGTTATAAATATTTGAAGTGAGTTTTTAAATAATGGAAAGAAAAATTAATTGATATAAAATAAAATATATTAATAAATTAATGTTTTTAAGAAAACTAAAGCAGTGACTGAACCTTCTAATTCTAGTGAACTCACTACCAAGATATGTTTTGCGTGATAAACATTAATTTCTTAATTGTTTAAGGATTGATTATAAAATAAAGATTCGCCGTATAATTAAGCGTACAATATTTTATAACGATAACTTGTCATATAAGATAATTTTTATATTTTAGAACATATTAACAAGTTTTATGAATAAAAAGAGCTTAAAACTTGCCGATATATTTTAAAAATCCTTACTTATTAAAGTCGTGATTTGATGTTATCATTTATCTTTTTATCTCTAAGAAAGAATAAAAATATAAAATATAATTTTAAATCCTTGCCAATATTATTATTTTTGGTTCCAATATTTGAAATAAAATATTATTTTAAACTTTTTATATTTTTAGTGTTTTCTTTTAGTAATTTCAATTCATATTAATTCGTTAATAATAAAACTAATAAAGTAACAATTCAATCATAGCTTTGTTAACAAGAAATAAAATTCTTCAATATTTGTTAATTGAGTATCTAATTGGCTTAGCAAATAGGATTACCGAAAATAATTTGTATAAATTTGTCTAACTAGTCCAATCTCGTTGAACAAAGTAAGACATTCATGTTTTTCTAACTTTTATAAATTGGATTCTCACTTAGTAAGGATATTACTTATCCAATAAGTGAATCCTTCCTTATCTCTGTGACTTTGTGAATTATGCTCTCACTCAGAAAGTAAAACACTCATCCAATGAATCAACATCATTCATAAGTGATATCATATTGGTGAATTTGTTTCCTTGTCTTCAAACGATAATTGTTTCTTTCTTCTCACAAGTCGAAACTAATGTTACCAAATAAAATGTACCCTCTGAAACCAATTGAACCAGACTTACCAACTACAATTACACATATCAAAGTTTACCAAAATCATTGATTCAATCCAAACACCCAATCACATTCTAAAACCAACTATTTCATATCATACATCAATTTCTGCAAGTCCAATTCAAAATTGAACCACAATTCTATACCAAAACATAATAAAATTTAAATAAATAAATTCCTTAATGTTACTAATAGCACAACACATTCTCCTTTGTCTCTAAGCACCTCTAATCACAAAGAAAGACACTATTTGCACAAAAAAGGCTTATAGCAATGATTTGATCATACTCTAACAATCCTAATTGAACAAAAATTCATCAGGACCTCTAAGACCAAGCATGCAACCCAAGGACTCTACATGCAAATCCCAAAACTAGCGACTCTAAAAAATGCAAAAGGGAAATTACTTTATCAAATGAAGTGATCATAGAGAAATCTAGGCTTCGTAGCTAGAAGTCTTACAATATGCTCTGATCTTCAAACAAGCAGATAGAAGGTCAGAAACATTAGAGATAACATAGAGGAATGAGAAGGTTCAACTTTTTAGAGGGATGATAGCTTTCTATAAAAATGAACTAAATTTAACTAATTTATATTTATACTATTTTTAACAATAAAATAATTGGGTGTCTATTATAAAATCTCTATCTTACTTAAAGTATTTTCTAGAATCTTACATTTGTTGTAGAAAAAATAGTAAGACCAAAATCTTATTGGGTTAATCAAAGTTAGGTTCTCTTAATTTTTTCAATCTCTTTTAATTATTTTATTTATCTTATTCTTTTCATTTAGTATTTGTAAAGATGATATATTATTGAGGTAGGGTTTTATATTTAGTGTTTTACTTAAAGCTTTTTGAATTTATGAAAGTGTAAAAGAAATGTTTGTGTAAGTAAGAATGTTACAATTTAGATAAGAGGAGTTAATATTGGAATTTAATTAATAAAATTATTGTTTAGATGATAATGTAAGTGATAAATCATGTGATTGATATTAATTGTATTACATTTCGTATTAGTTCTTACTGTGTAACTTTTAATGTCCACTTCACTCTAAGTAACTCCCAATAGTCTTTTAATTCTCTCACTATTTGTCATTATGAAACATGAATGGTTTATCTTCTTGATTTTATCTTCCCATGCCATTATTCAACTACATAATTAAAAATATAATAAAAAGTACAAAGAAAATTAAAATTTGTTGGCCTTCTCAAGATCACATTAAATGTGATAGTTTGTTTATGATGTATATGAAAGTTGTTGTTCATACATTTGCTTGTGATTTTTAGAGTGATATGAAATGTGTATAATAATAGTAATTAATTTGAAAATGATTATCAATATGATTGATACTTTACATGAATATGAGTACAATTTAGATGTTAAATTTGTAGTTATATTCATTAATATGGTTTGAAAAATGATGTTATATTGCTCAAGTGGTATTAGTTACATGTACCACTCGGTATTTGAAGCACCAACATGCATGTTTAAGTAAGAACTTGTAACTTGATTGAGAAAGAGGTCAAGACAAATATTATTTGTATAGAATTGTGTGACTATTCAAACAAGAACCTTATACTCAAGACATGATTGTCCAAACATCGATGAAAAAAGGTGTATGTGCTCTTAAAACATATTTATCTTTATTTGAATCTATCATCAATTATGATACCACTATTGAGAAATCTTTTCACCAGAAAAACTAAAAAAAATTCATCATTAATAAAGCATGAGTTATCTATATATAAATGATATATAATATCATCTTTATTCCAAAAGTTTAATACTTTTTATTTGCGGATGTTTTTTCCGTATATACCATTTAACTTTATATTTTTTAGTTAATATAAAACTGTTCTCTTACTAATTAATATACATAAACAATTTTAAAGACTAATGAAAAATTTTATTTAAAAATATAGCAAAATAACAAAGTTGAGAATGAATTATTTTTTTTTTCTAATCGTAAGAGAAAGAGAAAGGTATTTGTAGAGACCAACACTAAAATAAAATATTTTGAGACTTAAATGTAGTAAATATAATTTAGAAAATTGGTCCATGTAGTTTAGTGTGTTCGCTTTTATTGGTGAACTTGTTGTTCTAAATTTTGTTATTGAATGATATTTTGGTTTCAGATTGGATACTATTAAATTACGTCTAAACATGATTTAACCTAACGTACTTGATTTTGAAAAAAAAAATCAAAACTACATAACGGATTTTGACTTGAAATAATTTCAATAACTTTCATTTTATATAAAAAAAAATATTAAATTTTGATATTTAATTAATTTTACAATAAAAATATTTAAATAAAATTACGTAACTTTAAAATCAATTTTATAGAATCAATTTATTCAAAATAAATTGTGTAACATTTCCGCACTAAATATATAGGGAACGTCAATATTTCGAAATTATCGAATTTCGCCGGTTCCAAAAAATTATCATATATGACGTTTTTTTTATAAATGATTTTAGTGTATTATATATATATATATATATATATATATATATATATATATATATTTTTATTTTAGAAAAAATAAAAATTTCATTTCGTACATATAATTTTTTTTTCCAAATTAAACATTTATAGATATTTTATATTGAATATAGGATTTTTTACAATTAAAATATTATTTAAAATTAATAAATTTAAGTGAACTATGTTATTATTTTATTTAAGACCATTGGACTAGTGAAATGTCTCATCTTAATAACTAAATAATAGATTTTAAATTTATAATATTCATTGTCTTAAGTTAAAGATATTTTAAATTTATATTTAATTATTTTTATATTTTATATTTTTATAATAAAAATATTATGTATTTATTTTATTTCTCTATTAATAAATTGAATCTCGTTAATTTTTCCAAAAACAAATAGTAATAATAACATTGATAAAATAATTGTGAAACATACGATATAAACCCTACAACTCGAGTCACTTACGTTTTGATTTTCACTTTTACATATTAAGTTGAATGATTTCCCATATGCACTACTTGGTTTGATATTATATCAGAACAACATTTGAATAATGATATATAATATTTGCGGATCAGATACATTGAATAATTTGTGAAAAATAAAAAAAATAAAAGGAGACAATTAATAACACGTGTTAGAACCTCTTTTGACAGTAATGATACAACACACGTGCATGAATTGTTTTTTTTATATATAATTTGTTCTTACCTTTTTCTTCGTGCTATTATTTTAAATATCTCTTTTGTTTTGTGATATATTTCTTTAATCTATCACAGCGTCGAGGTTTTAATATCTATAGTTATATTATATATAAAGATACTTGTTATCTCAAGATTCTTTAGAAATTATCATCATAAATTATCCGTTTGAACATTTAAAAATCAAAATTGTATACACAAAACTAGTATTTTAACACGGGATTTTAAAAGAAGTAAAATATATTTTAGTACCAGATTAAAGATGTAAATGTAAAAAAAAAAAAAGAAAATAAATTCGCGGTAACTAATTAATTTAAACATCTAAAACTGAAATCTATCCTAGAATTGTGAAGTTTTAAAAAAATTTATTTATCTTAGCCATGTCAATTTGATTGGATGATTGAATTTTACTTTAACCTATATGATCGGAGCTAAAAAAGTCTTCATAAAAAATCACTAAACGAAAATACTTATAAAAATCATCTGGTCAAGAATTATTTGTTTTTTTAAAAATATTATTTGACAATGCAATCTAATTTAAATTATTAATATTGATATTAATTAATATTAATATTATGATAGAATAAAATTTTATCATAACTCTTAAAATAAAATAAAAAAATATAATTATACGAGAAACAAAAACATAAAATAAAAGATAAGGTAATTTTATTCTGCTTCCGACCCATTCAAATATATATATATATATATATATATATATATATATATATATATATATATATATATATACACATATATATATATATATATATATATATATATATATTATTTTTTTATATATATATGACATTAGTTTTACACATATAAGGCATTTAATATTATTTCTAATCAAAAATCTTAAGACAATGAGATTATGAGTCTTTATTCTTATATAAAATTTAACTTTGTTTTTTTTACCGATGTGAAACTTTGACACATACTTAAATTACAAATAAGAAATACTTAAGTCTAAAAATAAATAGTTAAAATTTAAACACAATTCAGTTTGTTAAAACTTAAGATAATTTATTTTATGAAGATAAGCTTAAAGTTCATTTATTCAAAGGAAACAAAATCAACAATTTTAAATTTTAAATGTAAATTTTTTATTTTTTATTTTTTTCTTGAAGTTTCATCCCGTAATTTTTAATTATTTATAAATTTATTAATCTATTAATTTAAGGATTAAATGTGTTTTTGGTTCCTTAACTTTCAATGAATTTTGAAATTAGTTTATTTCAAAATTTTGGACAAATTTAGTCCTTCATCGTTCGAACTACGTGAATTTAGTCATTTTAATTAAATATAATCTTGAAATATGTACAAAACATCAAATAAATCTAACAAAATTTGATTAAAATGACTAAATCCACGTATTTTGAAATATGAAGGACTAAATTGGTTCAGAGTTTCGAAATTGACTAATTCCAAAAAGTTAAGGGACAAAAACATATTTCACTCTTAATTTAAAAACATTTGATTGTATAATTGAAATAATTTTTTTATTTATATCAAATTATATTTCTTATTTTTCAAATTATGAACAACTTTGGAAACCATTTAACAATATTTTTGTTATAACTCGACCATCTGGCAGGGATATATTCATATTCATATAATAATTTTAAATTACTCTTATTATTTTTTATGATAAAAAAAGGATAAATAATTCCAGATGTTCTTATTTGTGTAACGAAATCCCAAGTAGGTCTCCTTCTTTCTATTTGACTCGATTGGATTCCTATTTCGAAAAATTAATTGCAATTAAGTAATTTCCGTTAGTAGTAGGTTAACTATGTGTCACGTGTCAGCATGTGGTTCTTTTCATTTTTTTTTTATTTTTTTATTTTTTTATAATTTAAAAAAAAATGTCACGTGTCAATCTGATATTGTGCCACGTGACAAAGACAGTGTGATGTGACAGTGACAGTGTCACATGTCACTATTGGATGTGAAAAGTCTCAATGTAATCCCTAATTTGTTATTTTGTCTCAATTTGGTCCCAATTTTTTTAAAACTGAATCAATTTCATCCTTGTACCAAATTTAATTTTATATAAATTTTACAGTGGTATTTTTATATAATTGATATTTTTTAAAAAATTAAATTTATTTAATTATATATTTTGCATTGAATTTTATTTATTTTTTAAAATATTTATATATCTATAATTTATAGATAAATGGTAGAGTTGCTTTAAAAATAAAAACTTTATAAATTTAAATATAAAATTTTAAAATAATTTTATAAAAATTTAAAATAAATATATTTATTTTAAATTTTACAATTCAATTTATAAATTGTTATTTTTAAACAAACTCTAACGTTTGTCTATAAATGATTGATATATAAATATTTGAAATAATATTTAAATAAAGTTCAATGTAAAATAAAAACGTAATATTGTTAGAAATATCATTGTGACATTTATATTAAGGTAAATTTTTGTCTCAATTTGAATATGACTTAAATTGATTCGGTTTAAAAAATAAGGAACCAAATTGAGATAAAATAACAAATACAGGGACTACATGAAGACTTTTCTCATTCAATAGTGACATGTGGCACTGCTACTACTACATCACACTATCTTTACCACGTGATAAATGTCAGATTAACACATGACAATTTAAACAAAAAATCACGTGATGACACGTAACATACAGTTAACACTATTAGTGTACTACTAACAGAAAAAACCTAATTGCAACGAATTTTCCAAAATAGAAACCCAATTGAGTCAAATAAAAAAAAGGGAACCTACTTGAAATTTCATTACAAAAATTGGGATCTCCTAAAATGATTTAACCTAAAAAAATAAATGATAAATTATCGATGAACTAATGTTTATTTGACGAGTGAAAGGGGTATGGAGATCTCTAATTGTTTGTATTCATTTCATGCATATTTCACAACTAAGATTGAGGTATCATATTTTATTTAGTATCCGATGCGCCGCTAAATACAAAGGGTGCAACATGATTATGAAAACCAGTGTAGAAAATGAGTATCTTTTGTGTGCGTCCAATAGTGTATGATCACACTTTCTCTAATTATCCAAAAAATACATTTATGGAAAATCAACCTATAAAACGATTACTATGTATATACCTGTAAGAGAAAACAACCTAGTCATTAACTATATATATACACTATTTGTTGAGATAATTGTTAGAATTTCTAAATAAATAGTATTTTAAAATAATGATATTATTATTTTAATATTAAAATTCTTAATTATAAATAGAAATTTTATAAATATATCTCATTACTTAAAAAAACATTTCATTTCTTTAGAAATTTCTTTTTCAGAGTTCTTTCCACTTTTTCTAAGTTATGTGAGCATGTGATCTTCTCATTGAAGATCGAAGTCCATCTGTGTGATTCTTGCGGTGAGATCTTCAAGTTTATCTGATCAATTTCTCTATTTGAGTAAGTGATTTTCAACTCTTCCTTTTGTGTAATTGTGATAATCCTTACATGCGTCTCACTTTGAGGTCGCATGTATTCCTTTAGCTTTATGTTTGGTTCTCTATTGATTAATGGTCATGAGGGTATGATTTGATCATCTTTATAGTATTTCTTTAGGTAGATAGAGTATCATGTGACTGTGGGAAAGTTTTGGCATTGTAGAGCCAATCATGTTTTTACTTAGGTAAGGGAAGCTAGTTTTTATGTGTGTACGTGAGTCTGAGAAAAAATGATAGTTGCATTGGATGCTTTCTAAATTGAGAATGAAATTTGGTTGTGAATGATGAATATGGTATAACATATATGACTGTTGTGATCTGGTGTGTGTTTGATGAAAATGATTGGTTGCTTGGGGATTGCTTTGGTGTGTGTGAATTAAGTAATTAGGAATATGAGCAATGGAGCTATTTAGTGCAAATTTCCTTTGTTGAAAAACTATTTTGATTCAAAGTGATAAAAGAGAAGTATCAAATTGGTCTGTTGGACAAGTTCATTTTACCTAAATTATAGCACAAAAATATGATTTTTCTAATACAAAGTTGAGCCTCATAATGTACTGTGAGCGCCAGCTTTTACGAGCTGAGCGCCAACACCGAGCATATTCTCCACAAATTCATCTTTATATTTATTTAGGGTTGACAAAACAAACCAATCCAACCTGTTTTGACTCACCCTGCTCTTGGTTTGCAAAATATGGGCCGAATCGAGCGGGCTCGTTGGACAAAAATGAACTAACAATTATAACCTGTCCCACGACAGGTTGGACTGACGCACTGATCCACAATTATTTTCTTTTTTATTTTATTTTATTTAATCATGTAAATATTTTCTAAGCTTTTAATTGAATAGTTAATATTTTTAATTGGATTAATTAAAATAATTACTGCATTTACATGTTAAATTATTATATTATAACTAAAAATTGGAATTTAATTTGTAAGTGTTAATGATTTAAATTGTAATATTATTACATATTTACATCATTAAAAAATATAATATAAAAAAGTTAATTTTTTAAATTATTTTTTATTTTAATTTTTAAATTAAAAAAAAAAAAAGCAAAGCGAGGTTGGTCCATCAATTTGATGGGTTAGACGGATCAGGCCAAACAGACTGACAAGTTAAAAATTTGAACCTAACCTATATTTTACTTGACAACATGATGGAACAACCTCTCATACCTGACCCGTTTTGACATCCCAATCTTTATTCTTATATCCATAACTACAAACACCAATGTTTTTTCACCTTTCCTTTGGTATAGCTACCTAAAATATCTCAAAAGAAACCATAATCGAAAGACAATATAAATCATATCACAACAAAAACTTTTAAATGTGAGTGAATTTCAATAAACGTGTGTATAACTGAGTCTATACCAACAACTAGCATTTTGTCGATAAAAAAATGACATATTTAAAATAGAAATGTTAAGTAGGAATGTAGCTGTGTGTACTTCCCTTGAGAAAACACGGTGATGAGTAAAAAAAAAAATGGTGGTAGTAGCATGTAACAGTGCACAAAATGAGTGTGTGCAAATAGTCAAAGTTAAAGCAAGTGTATGGAAAAAAAGGGCTCATCCAGCTTCCAATGAAAGCAATTTTGAAAACGTAAAAGATGAAACAGACTCCTCTGCCACGCATTGGTCACTTTGAACACAAATTCAAATGTGTATTAATCAAGCGCCGAGTTAGGTGAAGTTCTCCACTTCCTTCTCCTGTTCTGCTGACACAACACAACAACACAACACAACACAACACACTTCTCACAAATTAATAAAAGTAGAAAAATCAAAGCACGTGATGTGATCTGTAACACAAACATAAACAGAAATGCTATTCTTTGATTTGGTTTTCAAAACAAAGCAATGTCCACTGCTGCTTTTGTCTTCCAACAAACTATAATTAGGCCTTAATTAATTAAACATCACTTTATTGTTGTGATCATTTCACAAAAACCATCTCATGTGCCTTCTCTATTCTTTATTAAGCCTAGTCATTTTCTAATTCACACATTACTTTCTGCTCAGTCCTTTTCCTACCTTTTTTTTCTCTTCTTCCTCTACAACCCCAAGAATATGGTAATTCTTTTCCGTGTCAACATATAACAAGAATCCGGAAAATATACTATAGTAGTATAATTCACGAAAGTCAAATACTTTTCTTTCTCCTCTTTAACTCTCAAATATTACTTCATTTTGAGGTTGGTGTCGGATATTAATTAAACTTAATTATTATCGGGGTTTTTTTTTTTTCTAGAACAGTGAAGAAAAAGCTATTTTAATTGGTATCAATATAATCAAAGTTACACCCTATTAAGAGTAGAGAAAACTTCTAATAATGATTTTTTTTTTATTTTTTAAGAATTCATAATAATGAAAAATTGACACTATTTTTGTACTTTTCTACGGGTCTTTTTCTCTTATGAGATATTCAATTTTTTTATTTTTATTTAATTTGATATTTAGACTCACATTTAGGGATGAGAACGGGCGGGGCAAGAACGAGTTTTGTTATTTCATACCCATCTCAAAGAAAAAATATATCCTCATCCATATATCTAAATTCAAAGGATATCAAATTTTTGTCTCATCATCATCTCCACTGGGTAACAAATATATATCCGTACATGTATTCGCTTTATTAATGTTTCAATATCAATTAATTAATTTTTATAAAATAATACAAAATTACGGTAAAGGGAACATAATATTATCAAAGATTCAATATTAAAAGGAGGGTTGTTTCTTCAATTTCAAATATTTAGAAAGAAATTATAATTATATATATTTCAATTTAGAATACCAATTACATTTCATGAGAACCAAAACATTCATTTAAGGGTTAAATATGTTTTTGGTTTCTCAAGTTTGAGTGAAATCTAGAATTAGTCCATCTTCAAAACTTTTGACCAATTTAGTCATTCATATTTAAAAATGTGTGAACTTAGTCCTTTAAACCAAATTTATTAAGTTTATTTGACGTTTCAAGCGCATTTCATGATAGTATTTGAATTGTTTATATCGTTTGACACATTTTCGCTTCAATGTTAATTCAAATATTATCATAAAATACATTTAAAATGTCAAATAAAGTTAACAAAATTTGGTTAAAAAAACTAAATTCACACATTTCTAAATATAAAGGACTAAATTGGTACAAAGTTTCGAAGATGGACTAATTTCAAAATTCACTGAAACTTAAGGGACCAAAAACATATTTGACCCTCATTTAAATTTACAAACGTTGATGAGACTTCATTGATAGAATTTAAAAGTTTTTTTTTAATATAAAAAAATATTCAAATTAAAAAATTTTAAATGTTTGTTTATGTTCCTACTGCACCTAATAGTCCCACATCACTTAGAAGTCGAGGTCTAAGATGGTTTAAATACCCCTTCCTCCTTTCATCTTTTGAGGTGCAATTGGAACGGAGCTCATGCTCTTCTAATCAAAGTTATAAATAGATAAATCACTTGATCAAAATTACAAAAAAGAACAAAAATTAAACTAATAGTAATAGAATTTTAACATATATCTTTTATCATTTCAACTTCAATATATATTGAATGGTGATAAAAAATATTAATGATAATTATATTGAATTATTATATTATAGTAAATAAAATTTATTTATACAATTATAGTGATAAAATTACACGTATGATAATGAGTTGAAAATAAAAAATAATTTTATAAAAATATAAAAATAGTTTACTTGGATTGGAACAATTTACTTAAATTTTTAAATTCTAATGAAATAATTTTATACACTAATAAAAGTTATAAATATATCACTTGATCAAAATAAAAATAAAAACTAAATAAAAATTAAATTAATAATAATAGAATTTTAACATAGATCTTTTATCTTTTCAACTTTAATATATGTTGGATGATGATAAAAAATATTAATGACAAGCACATTAAATTATTATATTATAGTTTATTTATACAATTATAGTGGTAAAATTACACATATGATAATGAGTTGAAAATAAAAAATAATTATATAAAAATAATAAAATATTAAAATAGTATTCTATATGATAAAAATAAGCAACAAATAAAAATATTAAAAAAATGATCAAATGTGTGTGTTTTATAAACAATTTGAGACACCATTGAATGAAATCGTACAAAGAAAAAAATGTATAATTAATGGATATCATAGAAAGAGTGTAGTATATATAT
>Ga0214543_1000735_pt1 | contig 58184 bp, 34 predicted proteins | sample CNSS2metaG_FD_160094 | JGI IMG/M metagenome (GOLD analysis project Ga0214543, IMG submission 160094) | Root nodule microbial communities from cowpea collected in UCLA plant growth center, Los Angeles, California, USA - CNSS2 | ecosystem: Host-associated > Plants > Roots > Nodule | place: USA...
TAGTGTTTTCACATTGGTTATTAATTGATGTAATATGTCATACATTTTCTACATTGTTGGTATCCACATCGACAATTTAACCGATGTAATGGGTAAAAATAACCCGTGTAAAATATAGTTTCTAGTACTAGTAACCCATCAAGAACGTGTGAGAAGAGAAAGAAAGACAAAGAGATAGATTGGGAAACGGTGGTTGAAAAACACACAAGATTACAAATTTGAAGAACGCATATTCACAGGATCTCTCATGGATCAAGGTTAGTGCTCTATTATGTTTTATGGAGTGAGAATCATAACTCTTAAAGATCCTTAATTATTTTACATGTGGTATCAGAGCAAGATTGTAGGATTTATGATTCTCCTATTATGTGATCCCTTATCATGTTTTCCCCTAATGTTATAAACCCTAATTAAAGATTTAAGGGTTTAATTGTTTTCTGTTGCGTTCATATAAATTATAATCGTTTCTCTTTTTGATGGGATAAAGCAGCGTGTTAAAACGTTGTCACTGTTTTTGGATCAAGCTTCTCCATTACGTGCATATGTCAAAGGAGATTTATCTTTTTCCATGATTTGAATAGTGCATGCGTGGAGTCACATGATATGGTTTTTACGTGAATGCATCAGTTGTTTTTTCTTTTGGAATCAAATATAATAAATGGAATAATGTGTGAACGTGAATGGGTAATGTGTGAATGTGAATGGAATGAACTGCCAATGTGTGCATCGTGCATCAGTTAAGTTGCAATAATATTTATTTTAATTATTTTATTTATATAAATAATATTAATTATTTTATTTATATAAATAATTAATAATTTATTTTAATTTGCAATAATATTTATGTTTGTTATTGTTAAATTAAAATTAATGAAGATGCTATATAAAGTTTATAGCAATTAAAGGCTTGGCCTCTATCCATTTGACGAAATCTTGGCAGTTTGCTTCCATAGTCGGCCAAAAGTAACCAGCGCGAAGGATTCTGGTAGTCATGGTACGTGCGCTGGAATGATAGCCGCATATGCCTTCGTGTAATTCTTTGATGATGTATTGGGCTTGTTCTGTAGTGACACATTTGAGAAGTGGTTGGCCGTATCCGCGTTTGTATAGATCATCACCTATCATCGTATACCTGGCGGCTTTAGTTATCCAAGTTCTGTCGGCATTTGGTGGGGGGTTACCGGTTTGGAGGTATTGGATGTAAGGAGTGGTCCAGTTGTTGGCTTGGTGTTGAGTTAGGTTATGACAGGTATTTGTGATGGAAGGAGAGGATAGCGTTTGCTGTAACAGTGATCGGTGGCGACTTTTTAACTTGGTACTGGCTAGTTTGGATAGGATGTCGGCTCTGATATTTTCGGATCTAGGAATGTGTTGGATGCGGACTTGGTCGAAAGCGGATTGGACGACTGTTCAGACCAGATGGTAATATTGTAGAAGGGTGGGATCTTTGATCTGGAACTCGTCATTTAGATGGCCTATAGTGAGCTTGAAATCGGTTTTGCATGTTAACGATTTGACGCCGACCTCGCGGGCTAGGGATAGGTCGACGAGGATGGCTTCATATTCAGCCTGATTGTTGGATGTCTTGAAAGCGAAGTGGAGGGATTTCTCAATGAGGATATCGTTGGGGCCTTCTAACACGATGTCGACACCTGCTCCCTTTGGATTTGAAGAGTCATCAACGTTGAGTGTCCACTGGTCTTCTGTGGGTATTTGTTGGAGATTATTGACAAAGTCTAGGAGGCATTGAGCTTTGATGGGGCCATGAGGTTCGTAACGGATGTTGAACTCGGATAACTCGCGGCCCAGGACGACATTCGTCCCGCCAGGTCTGGTTTCTGGAATATCTATTGTATTGGGTAGTCGGTTTTGACGATAATGTTATGATTTTGGAAGTACGGGCGTAGGTGGCGGGCTGCGTGTACTAAGGATAGGGCCAACTTTTCCACCATCTGGTATCTGGTTTTGTGATCTTGCAGGGTTCTGCTTACGAAGTAAACGGGATTCTTCGTGCCGCCTACGTCTTGAACCAGTGCGGCGCTGACGGTGTGATCTGTAGCGATGATATAGACCAGTAGGGGTTGATGGGTATCCGGTTTGTGGAGGATAGGCAGTGAGGTGAGGGTGGTTTTCAGTTTTTGGAAAATGTGTTCACAATCGTCATTCTACATGAATTTGGCGGATTTTTTGAGTAGCTGTATGATGGGTTGGGTTTGTTCGGCTAGTTTGGGAAGGAAACGGGAGATGGCCGTGAGACAGCCTATGAGGCACTGTACTTCTTTGATGCTGGTTGGGCTTCGCATCTATATGATCGCGTTGCACTTTTCAGGGTTAGCCTCTATGCCGCGCTGGGTCAGCATGAATCCAAGGAACTTGCCACGATCGACACCGAAAACACATTTATCAGGGTTGAGGCGGAGGTTGTATTGCCGCAATGTAGAGAAGACTGCCGATAAGTCCTGAGCGTGCTAGTGATGGTTGGGGGATTTTTCGACGCATTTACCCATTAAGTGGCTGAAGACTTTATCCAACAGTTGTTGGTAGGTCGCTCCTGCGTTTTTGGGACCAAATGGCATGACCTTGTAGAAGTAATTGGCATCGTCCGTGATGAAAGCGGTTTTGTTCATATCAGATGCGGCCATGGGAATTTGGTTGTAACCTGAGTAAGCGTCAAGAAAATTGAGGACCTATTTGCCAGCGGCACCGTCGACTAGTCGGTCAATATTGGGCAATGGGTAGGCATCCCTTGGACAGGCTTTGTTGAGGTCGGTGTAATCAACACACATTCTCCACTTGCCATTGGCTTTCTTGACCAGGACTACGTTAGATAGTCAAGTGGTATAGTGGGCTTCTTTAATAAACCCTGCGTTTAGCAATTTATCGGCCTCAGCCTTGGCCGCTAGGCGTCGCTCCTCGTCGAGTTTGCACTTTTTCTAGGAGACATATCGGGCCTCCTTGTAAATAGATAACTTGTGGGATGCCACTTGAGGGTCAACTCTAGGTAAGTCGACAGCTGACCAAACGAAAAAGGTCTAAGTTGGCGACAATGGTGGGTGTTATGATTTCACGTTGTTCGGATTCGAGCCCGGTACCGAGCTTGATGGTGCGGCCATTAGGGAGCTCCAGGGGGGTGGTCTCTTCAACAGGTTCAAGGCGGACATCCCGACCCACTCTGGGGTCTAGATCATTGCTAGACAAAACGATGTCAGAGTCGGATGGTCGCTCTATGTTGTTAGTTTGCAGGATGGGAATCTGTGAGCGTAGGCTGGCCATGTAGCATTCGCGCGCAAGACGTTGATCGCCATGGATGGTGAGGATGTCGCCCGATGGGGAGGGAAACTTCATGGGGAGGTGAGGTGTGGAGACAACGGCGCCAAGGGTGTTGAGTGAAGGGCGGCCTAGGAGGACATTATAGGATGTAGGCGCATCAACGATGAGGAAGCGGATAAGGACAATTTTTGTTTGGGCACCATCGCGGAAGACAGTGTGGAGGTCAATGTAGCCGCGAGTGGAAACTTTTTCCCTAGAAAAACCATAAATTGGTTCATCGTATGGTTAGAGTCTTTAATCCATGTCGCTTTAGGCGACGATGACTCTACTTGAATGGTAGCCGCATTGCAACCCTTGGCGTTGACGTCCTTAATGCAATCTTCCAAGATGTTGATGTCAAAGATGATGAAGTTGCGACATGATTTCAAGATGATGATGACATGAGTGAGCTTGATTAACGCTACCTCCTGCATGAAATACTGATAAGTCATCTGAAGAAATTTTGTGATGCATTGACTTTCAACTAAAAAAATATCTCGTCCAATGGTGGACCTTCTTAGAAGGTTCGTAGGAGGGTCATGCTCAAATATGAGAATATATAGGAAAACTATATCAAATACAATTTCAAAACTATAATTTTTGTAAGGAGAAACATACAAAAATTTCAATACTAAATTATATATATTTTTATTATATTAGTAATAATAATTAAATATATAAAATTTGAGTATATTATTTTGATCTTTTCAAACTTTTTAATCAAGATCCGTCACTGATCACGTAATGTACAGATGACCTATTTAACAGCCACATGAAAAGACCAAAATCCTTTCTTTTACAAAAGGCACTTACTAAGCAACACCAAAGTTGATTAATGTACTCTTATGCAAACTAGCTTTTGATGTCTTTCTAATCACATGTTCAAGGAATCTAAAGAGTGCTCTCCCTCTAGCTCTAGTCCTCCACTTCTTCGCAAATTAAGAAATACAAACAGATTATTCACTCTTCTTTTTGTCTTCCTTTTTGTTCGTATAAATTGTGTTTATACATAAACAAACACAAGACATGCATTGTTACACATCTTACGAACAAATTGTCTTTATGCACAAACAAACACAAGACATGCATTGTTACATATCATACAAACTTCTTTTTAATACTTTTTTAATTCAAAACAATTAATTATCCTAAATAAAAGTGAAAAAATGTTAAACTAAAAATAATTTATATATTATAATTTTTAAACGACTCATAATATTAAATTTATTTAAATTATTATATATATTTTTATTTTTTTATAAATTTAAAATCAAAATTATATTTTCTTATTTTAAAAAAAATTGAAAAGAATAAGAAAAGTAAATGAGAATTTCGATCATGGGAAGTTGAATTTTGAGTTATTTTCTAGAATTGGAAGCCATTATTTAATAATTAAGAATTCTTTTTAAAATTTGATCTATCGTGAAAAAGAAAAAAAAAAAACCTGTGGTTTAGTCGCATTGCATGGTGTGACCTTCTTCCATGACTGAATATGATAGGATGCATGGCATTGATGTCAAAATCTTCTGCCATTTACAGGAGTTGTGACCACACCATTCTTTATGATTTATAGCTCTCAGTCCCCAAAACATCACATCAATAAAGCCTTACAAACTTCACCACAATATCTACAGTGGAAAGGATACGTCTATGTCTATTTCTAAAAGTACAACAAATAATACAATTATCTAAGTTTTCTTTCATTATAATTAATCCGGTTGTAACATTTATAGCATTTTTACTTTTAAATATTTATAATAAATATAATAATTTGATAACAAAACTTATTATACTAGTTTTAAATCTATTAATAAATATTACATAATTGTTTAAAATTACCCTCCGAGTTATCTATAATAGATTATGTTTATTTTACTTATTTTCTAAACGTATACAAATTAATAAATAATAATTAAGTAGTAATAAAGCATTATATTAAAATCATTATAATATTATTTTGAACTTACCTTTATTAAATAATCTCTGTAAAAACTAAGTAGAGTAATTACCTAATTTAGCCAAAAAGTGGTACTAGCACAACCTTCCTAAACTATATTTAAGAAACTTTTGTTAAAAACTAAAATTAATATTAATTTTATATATGTGATGTGCATGTTTATAAGAATCACAGATCGAAGCATCACTAAACTACTCTGCTGAATATAGTATACATACTAGTATATTTCATTTTGAAATTTTAAGATGAAGTTCTCCTTACACGAATTTACACATTCGTGCATTCTAATTTCCAAAAAAAATATTTAACAAATCATAAGAAAGATATTAAATATCAGAGGCTAATTATAAATTTTTATTTATAATATTAATTATTTCAGTAACCAATAGTTTTTTATTTTGTAAATTAATATTTAAATTGGTCACCATAATAATTAACAGCTTTGGTCACTAAAATTGATTGTTAATAAGACATTTTCTTATAATATGCACATCATTGTAACAAATTTTTAATATTTTCTTTTATTTAATACCTTTTAATTAATATGTTTTAAAGATTGTGTCATTACTTACATTTAAGTTACGCTACGTGTTTGATGAATGGATACGAAACATTCTCAGATTGTTATAATAAGTTATTATTATTATTATTATTATTATTATTATATACGTACTTAAGAACTACAACATTTGGGTTAATCATGGAGAACATGGATCAAAGGTTTAGAGCTTAGGTTATACATTTGGTAGCTATGAAAACATGAATCATGAGGATCAATTTGCTTTAATGATTGAAATGGTGTATAATGCTTGTATGCATATATGTGATCTAGGAGCTTTAGATGGCAATGTGAAGAAGAGTCCCCTCATGCTGAAGCGCAAAGGTTTTATACATGTTCACTAATGCAAATGAGCCCATTTATGAATAGCTATAAGGCTTCTAGCAACCATAACCAATGGACATGCTGCTGAAAAATGCTTAGAATATTTTATTCAAATGATTGTTGATGTCTCTCCTAAAGATAATTGCACACCTAAGATTATGAAGCAAAAAAGATTGTGTCCAATCTTGGGTTAAATGTTAAAAGGATTGATTGTTGTGAAGATGGTTGCATGTTATATTACAAGGCTGATGACCAATTAACAAAATGCAAGTTTTATCATCGTTCTAGGTACTTACCTCACAAGGGTGGCACAAGAAGACACAAAAGTGTTCTAGTAAAAAAAATGTTCTACTTGCCACTAATCCACATATTACAACGACTATATGCATCATTGGAAACTACTAAACAAATGAAATGACATTATGAAAATAAAAGATATGATGGTGCGTTGCGACATCCATTCGATGAAAAATCATGGAAACACTTTGACAATGTGTATCCAAATTTTGTTGCTGACCCATGACATATAAGACTTTGTTTATTCTATACAATTCTAACACTTTTCACATATTATGATTGAATACTAGACATATCATCAACGTGTACTGGACATGGAGACAATTAGTTCTACAAGAATTGCAATAACAACAAAGATTCAATGTTGGAAAGATGCTATTGGAGGGAAAAGTAGAGGGAGAGTTTATGGAACTGGGACTTGGTTGTCAACATTCATCATGGCATGTCATCCCTCACTCAACCTTCTACTTTAACTTGCACAATTCATCCAAGACATGGATAATTGGTTGAGATGGAGAGGCTTCTAGAAGAAGTAAAACAAGCCACTATGATAGCTAATGAAATTGATTAGAAATATGCTCTCGTTCAAGAAGAATTGAGTTTGAACAAGCAACAATTAGCCATGATATTGGAGAAGCAGGCTGCAGACACTTCAACAGGCACTAGTCGCGTGCATACGTATTATGATGAAGACTTGGATAATCAACTTGTTCCTTGAAGATGGTACATGTTCAAATTGTGCACACTTTTTAAAATTTTATTTTCTTAATTAAATTATAGATACTTAAAAAGTTGCTTTAGAGATTAATCTCTTACCTTTTAGTTTTTCATTTTCCAAGTTTCAGCGCAATCCTTCACTCTTCCATTGTGGATTGTGGCTTGGATGTGGCTGCTACTAGGTTTTATGGCTAAGTAGTATAGGCTAAGCAATAAAATTTAGGATGTAATGCCAATGTGACTGTAATGACAAAATCACTGGACTTGACTTATTTGGATCTTTGACTTATGGATTTTGTGTGACTATTGTAATTTGATCTAATTACAGTCATAATGTACTTAATCTTATGTTTTCAATTTTAGTTCTAAATGAATGAATATCCTGAAATGTTGGATTGCTTGAAATGTGTATGAATGTAGGTTCTAAGATTGGATGCAGGTTCTGAGATGTGCTTGGAAACAAATATTTCATATCAAAATTTTCAAGCATTTGTATTGGCCAAGCCCACGCTACGCCGACACAAATAATTATACTTTCAAATAATTTGCGTTGGCTTAGCCCACACAACACCCACTCGAATGCATTAAATTCTCCACATCTAGACTAACGAAAGCTATTTTAAATATTTTATTATTTCAATCATTCGTGGGCTTGGAATTATTATTATATTTTTATGTTTTTCTGTTGACTAAGCCCATATGAAAATCTCACTCGAATACGTTTAATTCTCCTTGTTTGCGACGTCCAAATTGACAAAAGTTGTTTTAAAGTTTTTATTTATTTCAATTGTTTGGGGGCTTGACCCATGATGAGCAGGTAATATATAGGTGTATTCATGCATTAGTTTAGGCCATTATTATTCATTTGCACATTATTGGACTGATTTCATCATGCATTATCTTGTTTTGGATCATACATTTGGATTGGTACATTGTTTGTGTAAATAGGTCTGGAGGGAGTAAGCTAGACACAAAACAACATATTCCACAAGTGTTAGGTGGAGTCTTCCACGACTTGTGAATTTGGCTTAAAAAATTTGAGTTTCAAATTAGAGTGTTCCATAGGGGCCTGGTGGATTTTTCCACGACCTGTAGATTTTGCCTCAAATTGAAGGATAGAAAACAGCATGTTCCACAGGTGCCTGGTGGGTCTTTCCATGGCCTATGAATTGTTTAGCGAGAAATCTAAAGATTACGTGAACTGATAAAGATTTAAAGGAAAAAGAAAATAAAAGAAAGAGAAAAAGGAGGGAAACGGTTAGAGGAGAGAGAAAATTACCTCAACAAAGGTAGAGAACATGAAAAATATAAAGGAGGAGGAGCGTTCATGAAAAAACTTCTTTTTTCTCCTCTATTTTGTTATTCGCTTTGTCTACCTCTTTTAGTTTTTTTCTTTTCATTATGTAGAACTAGTTTTCCTTTTTGTTGGAGGATTGATATAAGACTTTGGATTATAGGTTCTACTCTTTACATTTGATATTTTGTTAATGTTCTTCATCTTAATGCTCTGTTTATGGTTTTATCGTTTATTCTATGAGCGATTTCACAATTGGGAAATTGGGGATTGTTTGCGATTATAAACAAGACGGGTTAGGTTATGTCATAATTGAAAAATTGGACATATCTAATTAGTTTACAATAGAGATGATTAATGACTTTTCATGATTCTATTGAATATTTGTAAACTGACCTAAGGAATTGGGGGATCGAATTCAATGAATAGATTTTACCTACTAAGGGATTAGGGGTAAAACAGCTTTGAGTAAACTCAAGTGGATGATTACATTGTTTGCATCAATTGAAAAAGAGTAGAATTCTATAGGAAAGGGTATGAAATCAATCCTATAACAGTTTTTATATTTATTGAAGTTTTTGTTAAAATTTTATGCTTTCAATTTTATTGATTCTTATTTGCTCACAATTATGTAATTTAGGAATTTAGTATTCAACGAGTCAATCTCACAGCACGATATTTTATTACTAAGTTAATGATTGGTTCACTCACCAAACGTTTATTAAGTTTTTGGCACTATTGCTGGGGATTGATTTTTCTGTTGTGTTAGTGATCTAATTTGCTTAAGATTTGAGTATTAATTTTTAGGTAGTCAAAATTTTTTGTGTTTTCAGTTTATTCTTTTTTGTTTTAATTATATTGTTTGTTGTTAATGTGTTTTCACGTGATTTTTGTTGTTAGAATCTTATGTCTTTAAGTTATTTATGCGAGATACAATTGCAGAAAAAATCTTGCTTTTTGACCCAGAAATTGAACATACTGCTATACGCAATAGGAGTATCGCAAGAAAGAAGAAGCAAGAGAGAAAAGCAGGGCCATAAAATCATAAGAAAGAACACATATCAATGATGGGTGAAGAACAACCTGTGAGGAGGACTTTACCTGATTATTCGATGCCAAATACAAATAATTACCAAGGGAGCATCGTGAGACCTCTTGTTCAAGCCAACAATTTTGAAATCAAGCCTGCACTATTACAAGTCATCCAACATAATCAATTTGGAGGTGCAGTTTCAGAGGATCCTAATTCTCATTTGGAGAATTTTCTGGCCATTTGTGATAGTTTTAAGATTAATGGAGTTTCAAATGATGCAATCCACTTGAGGCGTTTTCCTTTCTCATTACGGGATAAAGCTAAAAGTTTGCTTCAAACACAACTTCCAGGCAGTATTTCTACATGGGAACATATGGCTACAAAATTTGTAACCAAATACTTTCCTCCATCCAAGTTAGCAAAAATGAGAAATGAAATCACTATTTTGTGCAACAAGAAACTGAATCTTTGTATGAGGCTTGGAAGAGTTATAGGGAGCTCTTGAGAAGATGCCCACATCATGCTTTACCAAATTGGTTGAAGTCCAAATATTCTATTATGGTCTTGCACCATCTTTTAAAGCAATTCTAGATGTGACAAGTGAATGATCGTTTAATTTGAAAACACATGAGGAAACTTTGGAGACTATTTAGTTAATGGCAATTAACATTGTGAATATGCAGTTTGACCGACAAAATAGAAAGCTGGAGTGTTAGAGGTTAGTACTTTTTATGTTATCCTAGCTGAAAACAAGTTGTTAACACACAAAATGACCGAGTTGATGCAGAAGTTGGGTAATATACAAGCAAAAGCAGTTAATACAACGTATCTACTGTGTGATTTTTATGGAAGAATGCATCAAAATGGTGAGTGTCAAGTAACTCAACAAGAGGCCAGGAGAATGTAATGTGCCAACAACATAATCAATTTGCTAATAATTTTTCAAATTGGAGGAGCCCACTAAACAAACCTTGGAATGGTTCGAATCAATCTAATCAACCAAAGCCTCCTTATCAATATCAAGCATAATCTAGCAACCAAGGAAGTAAGTTGTCTAATTTGGAGATTGTTGTGGAGAAGCTAACAGTGCAAACCTCAACATTTATGGAACAGACTTCTAATTTCATGAATTAGACAAGGACTAATCTCAAGAATTAGGAAGCTTCAATCTGGAAGTTGGAGAATCAAATTGGTTAACTTTCACGACAAATCTCGAAGAGGTCTCTTAGAACATTCCCTAGTGACACCATTCCAATCCCAAAGGAGCAATGTAAGGAAATTCAATTGAGGAGTGGAAGGTTGGTAGAAAATGAGAAAAAAAGTAATGTGAGTAATGAGAAAAATGCACGAGGAGATGAGATTGTAAAAGAGAGTGGAAAAAATGAGCGGAAAAATTGTGAGGAGAATAGTGAGGGAGAAAAAAGTGAAGAGAGTGAAAAAGGTAAAATGAGAGAATATGTTTCTACGATTCCATTCCCTCAAAGGTTGAAGAAGAAAGATCAGGAGAAAAAAATTGCAAGATTTCTTGATGTCTTTAAGAAGCTCTACATTAATATTCCATTTGTGGAGGCCTTAGAGCAAATGCCTAGCTATGCAAAATTTATGAAGGACTTGTTGTCTAGAAAGAGGAAGTTGCAAGAAGATGAAACCATAATACTCACAGAGAAGTGCAGTGCAATAATTCAAAAAAAATTACCTCCCAAGTTGAAGGATCCAGGAAGCTTTGTGATTCCATGTGAGATTAGAAATATAATGGTGAGTAAGGCATTGTGTGATTTTGGAGCAAGCATCAATTTGATGCCTTTATTCATTTTTAAAATGTTGGGAATTGGACAAGTGAAGTCTACAATAATAACTCTCTAATGAAGCACAAGGTGGACAAGGAGGATTGTTTCCGACTTGAGTCTTTAGTGTTAAAGGAAATGGATAATCATGGGAGGAAGAGTCCATTAGAGCGCACCTTGTTGTCAGGAATGGACGCAAAGGAGTTACTTGAAGAAGTGAGTGATGAAGAAGTGGTGCAATGTGCCCATCAATTAGAAGTTCTCAAGCCTTTATTCAGTTCTACCAGAAGAGTAGAAGACCTTAACAAGAGTGAAGGTGGAGGAGACGAGACATCCAAGGTAGAATTGAAACCACTTCCTTCTCGCCTTAAATACAGTTTCTTAGATGAGACAATGCTCAATCCTATCATTATAAACAATGAACTTACCGTTGTTGAGGAAGAGGAGCTTGTAAAGGTGTTGAGGGAGCACAAATCCGCTATAGGTTGGCCAATTGATGATTTACAAGGTATTAGTCCTACGATGTGCATGCACATAATTTATTTGGAAGATGACTTCAAACCTATCTGTCAACCATAAAGAATGCTCAACCCCACAATGAAGGACTTGGTGAGGAAAGAAGTAATCAAGTTATTAGAAGCGGACATTATTTATCCAATTTTTGATAGTGAGTGGGTGAGCCTAGTTCATGTGGTACCCATGAAAGGTGGGATAATAGTAGTGACAAATGAAAAGAATGAACTCATTCCCACAAGAAAAGTGATAGGGTGGCGCATGTGCATTGACTATAGAAGACTTAATCAAGCCACAATGAAGGACCATTTTTCACTCCTGTTTATAGATCAAATGCTTGAGAAGTTGTCTGGACATGAGTACTACTGTTTTCTTGATCGCTATTTTGGTTACAACTAAATAGTCGTCGCTCCTTTTGTGTTTGATGATGCATGTTTGCAAGAATTCATGACTTTAAAGAAACAACTTGTCTCTGCTCCTAAAATTACAACACTTATTTTGTCTTTACCATTTGAACTTATGTGTGATGCTAGTGATTATGTTGTGGGTGCTGTATTAGGAAAAAGAAAAGACAAAGAAAAGACAAAGTCTTTTCCTCATGACTTGACTTTTCAGCAAAGAAAGAAATTTTTGCATGATGTTAAAAGTTATTTCTAGGATGATCCTCTACTATTTAGAAGATGTGGTGATGGTATCATTAGGCGATGTGTTCCTGAGAATGAGTTTCGAAGTATCCTTTGGCATTGTCATGGATCAGTTATGGGGGCATTTTAGTGTTGAGAGAACAACTTCTAAAGTCTTACAAAGTGGCTTTTATTGGCCTACTCTTTTTAAAGATGCCCGTGGTTTTATTAAGAAGTGTGACAAAAAGGGTAGGAAATATTTCAAAGAGATGCCTTTAAATAGCATTCTGGAAGTGGACATTTTTTATGTGTGGGGTATTGATTTTATAGGATCTTTTCCTTCCTCTTTTTAGAACTAATACATTTTGGTTGCAGTGGATTATGTGTCAAAGTGGGTGGAGACTAGGGCATTACCATCAAATTATGCTCAAGTGGTAATTTGTTTCATCAAGAAACATATATTTTCTAGATTTGGGGTGCCAAAAGCAATAATTAGTGATGAGGTTCACATTTCCATAACAAGAAATTTGCAGCACTTTTGGGGAAATATGGTGTCAACCACAAGATCGCTACTCCTTACCATCCACAAACTAGTGGGCAAGTGGAAATTTCCAATAGGGAATTGAAGAGAATTTTAGAGAAAGTTGTGAGCTCATCCAGGAAAGATTGGTCTAGGAAACTAGATGATGTACTTTGGGCTTACCGTACAACTTTTAAAACTCCTATTTGAGTGTCTCCATATCAATTGGTGTATGGGAAATCATGTCATTTACTGATGGAATTAGAGCACAAAGCATTTTGGGCTATTAAATTCTTGAATTTGGATTCGAAGATTTCAGGTGAGAAGAGATTATTGCAAATGGATGAGTTGGATGAATTTAGATTGCAGGCTTATGAGAATGCTAGCATTTATAAGGAAAGAACAAAAAAATGGATTAAAATTTGAAAAAACACAGAGTTTGGAGTCGCTACCATAGTTATTATAGAAAACTATGAAAAACCATAAAAAAAGAGCAATGTCTGCGAAAAACCGGATTTTGGGTCAGGGAGTCGGTTACGCTTGGGAAAGGTATTAACATCGCACAACGTCTGTCCTAAGCTGATACTTTTAATTAAATGTGAAAAAGTTATGTGGTGTTTCAAAATACTTATTTTTTCCCAAAAATAATATAAAAGAATGTACAAAAGAAACAAAAATATATATATTTTTTATTTTTTAGGCCCGACAAGGATTAATCCTTGCTCTACGTATCTCCATTTACAATGGAGAATCAGGGTTACGCAGTTCTTTATGAAAAACTATTTGGAAAACTATTTGAAAAATGATTTAATTTTTTATTTTTATTTTTTCAAGACCTTTCTACTTAAATTTTTCGTATTTCGAATTATTTTAAAATTGGTGTCACGCGACACGAGTAGATGGACAGACACTTGAAATAAATTCTTTGTTTTATCTTTTACTTTCTCATTTTTTAATCATTTATAAATTTTTAATAATTTTTTAAAGTTATTTAAAAGTGGATGTGGATGTCGTGAGCAACAAGATAAATATCAAGAAGTAAGCAAAGAAAACTATTTATTTATTTATTTTTAGATCATCTATATATATTTTTCAGAAAAAAAAAGTTAAATTGGATGTCATGCGATGCGAGCGGCCGGACAGACACTAAAGAAAGGGGAAAAATATTTTTTATGATTAAAAAAAGTGAATATTGGAAAAACTAAATCAAAAGATGAAAGAACTGAGAGTGTCATATCTTAAAAAAATTTTAATATCTTCTCACCTTATCTCTTTTGTTATTTCTTGCTTCTTTTCTAATATTTTTATGTTTGTTTTTCCAATAGAGATAAAAATGAGAGGTGTCTATGTGGGCGGTAATGAGAAAGAATTACAGAAGTATAGAGAATGTTTTCTTTTATTTTTTCTACCTCCTTCAATGGTTGTTTTTTTTTTGAAAGAGATAAAAAAGGAGGTGTGTAAGTGGGAGTGGTGACGGCGAAGAATTAAAGAAGCGTAAAGAATATTTTTTTCTTTTTTTTACATATGACAGAGTGCGTATTTATACTCACACCTTGCAATATCAATGCAATCTCTGCCTTAATTGTAATGAACAATATAAGGAAGGTATTGGTCATGATAGCATCACATTATGGGGATCAAATCATAGCAAATCAGAGCACAAAATCAAATCCCAATTAATAATATTGATTCTTACCATTTGAAAGAGATAGTGCTTGTAATTATTAGAATCATATCACTAATTTCTTTATCACGAACAAAGAACAAATGGTATGTTGGATTATTGGGCTTATGAAAAAGTATGTGATAATTAAAAACAAATTGGGTTTTTTCTTCTTTTTTCCTTTTTTTTTCTATCTCTTTTTTTTTTCCAAAATTAAAGTTTGAAAATCTTTTGAAGAAAATTATTTCACCTTTTACCATTAACTAATAACATTTTTTTTTTATTTTTATTTTTTTGAAAATAAATTTATTCACCCAGACGAAATTGGGTGTTGACAGTTGCCCCTCTTTACTTAGATTTTACTAGATAATATGAAAATTTGACTTTTTCATATTATCGTAATAAAAGCTAAGTAAAGATAAAAACACTAATTTCGTTCGGGTTTCAAGAGAAGACAAATTTGAAGACAAACTTGACCATTCGAGAGGAGATGGTCTATATCTTAAAGAAAAGAACTAGGAGACCATTACCAAGTAGAGGGTCTCCATCTGACACACCATTTTTTTTTACGTTTTGAAAAAAAAAACAAATTAGACCAATCCCGTGGAAAGGGTCCATTCATAGGATTCAGTGACCATTACCATGTAGAGGGCCTCGATGTGACATAAGAAATCAATGACCAATGCCTCGCATAGGATCTTAATGTAAAGAGATCGATGATCATTGCCTCGTAGAGGGCCTCGATGTGACATAAGAAATAAATGACCATTGTCTCGCAAAGGGTGTTGATGTAAAGAGATCGATGACCATTGTCTCGCAGAGGGCCTTGATGATGAGAAAAACCATGACCATTGCTTTGTAGAGGGTCTTGATGTGACATAAGAAAATCAATGACCATTGCCTTGCAGAGGGTCTTGATGTAAAGTGATCGATGACCATTGCCTCGTAGAAGGCCTCAATGATGAGAGAAACCATGACTATTGCTTTGCAGATGGTCTTGATGTGACATAAGAAAATCAATGATCATTGCGTTGCAGAGGGCCTTGATGTAAACATAAAGGAATCAATGACCATTGCATCGTAGAGGGTCTTGATTTAAACATAAGAAAATCAATGATCATTGCATCGCAGATGGTCTTGATGTAAATATAAGAAAATCAATGACCATTGCCTCGTAGAGGATCTTGATGTGAACATAAGGAAATCAATGACCATTGCCTCGTAGAGGGTTTTGATGTGAACATAAGAAAATCAATAACCATTGCCTTGTAGACGGTCTTGATGTAACCATAAGGAAATCAATGACCATTGCCTCGTAGAAGGTCTTGATGTGAACATAAGGAAATCAATAACCATTGCCTTGTAGAGGGTCTTGATGTAAACATAAGGAAATCAATGACCATTGCCTCGTAGAGGGTCCTGATGTATAAAAGGAGAACCTAAATTTTGCTTTTGAAATGTCGACAAACATCGCGTGAATGTCTAACATTGGTGAGACTTACACAAAAAATTATCATTGTTGACTTTTTTTTTGAAATGATTTTCAATGATTTTGTGGATTATGATGGATGACTTGATGATGCATGACAGGTTATAATTTTCTTTTTGAACCTATATGATGATGCATACATGGATGCGTGGATGCATGGGTGGAATTTGCTTTTTTTTCATTTTTCATTTTTCCTTTATTTTAATTTGAGAGCGAGGAAAACTAACCTTAGAGACTAAACAAAGATAGAGGCCAGACAAAACTGGAATTAGGGGCCAATGTGGAAATTGTGCTTAATGGCCAGTGGAAACTAGGCTTAAGGTATATTGGTAATTCATATGAATGAAGAGGATTTTGATTGAAAAGATGGAAAATATTTTATTCAAAAAGATGGATGACCAATGTATGCATGACTTAGTATGATGTATGAATTACCTTATGTATGAATTTTTTTTCTTTTGCATTTTTTTTAAAACAAATTCGAATTGTTCCCCATTTCATTGTTATTTCGAATTCATGGAATCATTCTACTTTGATACTTTTTTACTTTTTCAAATCATTTCTTTGGTCTAATCAGTTTACTAACGAACACTTTTTTTAATCATTTCTTTTCAAACACTATTTGAATGACATCCATGAAATTGCCAAGGTCTTGAAAAGGTTTAAATGAGGTGATGAAGATTAACTAGGGAGTTGCCCCAATTTGAATTGGTCTCAGGGCACAAAATGTGTTTGGGCTTTCCTAGTTACTGATGGTATGAAGAAAATGATGGGGACTTCAAAAAAAAATCGCCCCTGGTGTGAGAGCCTAGAATGGTCTTAGGGTACAAAAGCGTGTTTGACTTTGCCCAATTGAGGAGATTGAAAAATGATGAGGTCTTCACAAGTTGCCTCTAATGTGATCATAGTCTTTGATGTAAATAAATGCCCCAAGTCAGAATGAATTATCGAAATATATGAATTACAAACAAAGTGACTACCTTAGTTTGGGTTTGGGATTGATAAAGATGGACTATTTTAAGGTTGGTCAAGGTTTAGGCTTAGAGCGAGGTTATTGTTAGAGCAAAGATGGAGTTTCATGAGGAATGAATTGAAAGAGGACAACCCAAATTTAGCTTAATTGTCTGATTGCCCATGCTAATTTTGAAGCTTTGGAAATATGTCACCCAGAAAATTGCCCTAGTGTTTAAAAGCAAATATCTGAACACACTTTTTTAATATTTTTTTTAGAACAAACCTGTTAGCAAATCAAAATTTTGATCTAAATTAAAACCTTTGAAAGGTAACAATCAATCTTTGATCTGTGTGGACTTTATTAGGCTTGTATTATGGCCAAGGCTAGGGGTATGGAAGTAAATGATAGTAAAGGCCGAAACAAGTGATGTGAGGATTGTTTCAACAAGGATCTTTGAATAATGTTTCATTCAAAATTTGTTTGACTTCTTCTTGTTCACCTTTTGCTTCTCTTTTTCTTTTATTTTCTTGATATAACCATTTCTTTTTTTTTTCCTTTTTTTTTCTATATATTTTTGTATTGGTGAACTACCATTCAGATGAAACAAATGCAAATATTATGTCAACCCTTAGTGTGAGGGTGACCCTTGTTTAGGGTAATTTGAATAAAACTTTATGGAAGGCTCAAATTGGTTAGCAAAGGATAATTACTTTTGTTTTTTTTTGGATAAAGAAACATGGCCACACATCATTTCAAATCATGATTGTTTTTCTTAACAAAAACTTTAATTTAGATGAAAAGAATTTAGTTCATGTGACAGGATGTCCCTTGTTTTGTTCTTTTTTTTCACTTCTTTTTTGTCTTATTTTTGCCTAGACTGTCCTTCAAAGTTTTTAGTCTAGCAGACTTTTCTTCATTTTTTTTGTTTTTTTTTGTTCAGAGAGTTTCTTGAAATCATTTTAAGGTATGTGTCCCCTTTATGATGATCCTCCATGGAAATGAAAACAAAGTTTATGGTGGAAGAGAGATGAATATGGAAATAGATTTGAGCAATTTCATGCATGCAAGATTAGATGGGTGCTTCAAAAGAAATGATAATAAACAATATTTAATTTCTTTATTAAAAAAGTTTTATTATTTTCTCATTTTTCATAAGAAATTTCCAAGAATTTGGTGATAAAGAAAGTGGGAAACAATTTGAACTTATTGTAGAGTGTAAGACCCGTGAAATTTAATTAATTAAATAAATAATTAATTAATAAATGCGGGTGGGAGAATTAATTATGACATTAAATTATGAATGGAATGATATGGAAAGGTACTAGCTTAAGTGGTTGAGAGTACTTTGATTGTGTGAGAGGACTTGGGTTCGAGTCCTATGTATGCCATTTTGTGTTATTATTCATTGTTATTTTAAATATATGATAATCATGTTGTGAAATAATATGATAATTGAATTATGATGGTTAGCATGAAATATGATTGGTTGAATTGGTTGTGCTTTTGAATTGTGATTGAGTGGTTATGGGTTCAAGCCTTGGAGGAAGTTACATTAAACTTAATTTTTGATATTTTTGGCTTTGGTTTGAATATGAAGAGTTGAGGAACATCCTAGTGGAATGGCAGAATAAGGGTGGCTGTGAAACAATGAATGGGAATTAACCACCATTAAGTGGTAATTTTCGTTTTAGGTTAATAACCTAGTTTTAGGCACACTTTAAAAGGGAAAAAGTGGGTAAATAGCAAAGGTTTGGCAAGCTTAAAATACACCAAAGAGAGAGAGCACGAGAATTTGGAGTTTCTGGGTGCAGCGCCTGGCGGTGAATCCCTATACCGCCAGGCGACTCAAAGTTTGTGAACGTTCTGGGTGTTTTCTGATGAATTTCTGCCAGGCGACGCTAGGCGATTTGGCTGCTGTAAGTCCTAAGCATTGGACTTTGTAGGGTGATCTACCAGGCTTTTGGTGATGCCTCAAAGGTAAGATTGCTGGGTTCCTTGAGTTGAGCTTGGAACATATCCCTTGAGTTGAGCTCGGGATAGGGGTTAAGCACGTACATTCCTTGAGTTGAGCTCGGAATGGCATCCCTCGAGTTGAGCTTAGGATGGCGGATGAACACGAGGAACCCTTGAGTTTAGCTCGGGTTGGCGAGTGTTGCCGGTGTGAGTGTGCTGGTTGTGGCCAGTACGAATGGGTCCAGTTAGATTGCCCTCCTCAGTCGTTGGCTGACGAGTTTGGTAGTCTTGGGACATTACGGACTATGTTCGTAATTGGGAACTCCACCTGGCGTTATGGTGTGTGATCCGTGGCATTGGTTCCCGCACGTGCTCTGTTGGTTGTGGCCGATATGTTTGGCAACAAATTATCTTGGGGTAATCACTAGAAGAGGTAGAACACGAATGGTCTGGTTGTGGCCAAGCGTTAGAGAATTGAGTAAGCTATGGCATCTTGATTTTTGTAGAGTTTATAGCTGTATAACTGGTTATTTGATTATTGTTATGATGTATGTTGTTTTCATAAGCTCACCCTATCTGCTTGTGTTTGGCGATAATCGTGGACGCGGTACACATGAGCAGAAAATGTTGATGCAGGTGGAGCCGGTGAGGCTTAGTCACAGAGCGTGGGAAATGCTGGGGAGTTTTATATATTTTTGTATTGTTTTGAGTGGGACTATTTTGTAAACTCTTATGAGAGGTTTTATTATGAAATTTCAGTTTTATGAACTATGAATTTTGCTTTTATCCTCGTAAGTTAATAAAAATTAAATTTCCCGCGTTTTTGGGAAATGAGGTTTATTCATAAATGCGACAGCTTTATTATTTTAATAGTTTTATTTATTTAAATCAATAATATCCTGACGGGATGTTACATAGAGCAATATTTTTTTTTTGTTTATTTTTTTTTAAATTATGCATATGCGAAAAACCAGATTTTGGGCCCGGGAGTCGGTTACGCGTGGGGAAGGTATTAGCACACCACAACGTCCGTTCTAAGACGATACCTTTAATTAAATGTGCAAAAGTTATGTGGTTTTTTAAAATATTTATTTTTCACAAAAATAATATAAAAGGATGTACAAAAGAAACAAAAATATTTTTTTTTTACTTTTTTAGGTCTGACAAGGATTAATCCTTGCTCCTACGTATCTACAATTACAATGGAGAATCAGGGTTATGTATTTCTTTAAAAAAAACTATTTGGAAAACTATTTGAAAAATGATTTTTTTTAAAACCTTTCTATTTAAATTTTTCGTATTTCGAATTATTTTAAAATTGGTATCACGCGACGCGAGTTACTCGACAGACACTTGAAATGATTTTTTTTTATTTTTTATTTTCTCATTTTTTAATCATTTATAAATTTTTAATAATTTTTTAAAGTTATTTAAAAGTGGATGTGGATGTCGTAAGCAACAAGATAGATATCAAGAAGTAAACAAAGAAAACTATTTATTTATTTATTTTAAGATCATTTATATATATTTTTTAGAAAAGAACAAAAGTTAAATTGTATGTCATGCGACGCAAGTGGCCGGACAGACACTAAAGAAAGGGGAAAAATATTTTTTATGATTAAAAAGTGAAAATTGGAAAAATTAAATCGAAAGATGAAAGAACTGGGAGTGAAATACCTTAAAAAAATTTCAATATCTTCTCACATTTTCTCTTTTTTTTTTGCTTCCTTTTCTAATATTTTTGTGTTTGTTTTTCCAATTAAGATAAAAATGAGAGGTGTCTATGTGGATGGTAATGAGAAAGAATTAGAGAAGTATAGAGAATGTTTTCTTCTCTTTTTTTCCACCTCCTTCAATGATTTTTTTTTTTTTTTGAAAGAGAGATAAAAAATAAAAAAAAGGTGTGAAAGTAGGAGTGGTGACGGGGAAGAATTAGAGAAGCGTAAAGAATATTTTTATTTCTTTTTATTTCATATGACATTGTGCGTATTTATACTCACACCTTGCAATATCAATGCAATCTCAGCCTTAATTGTAATGAACAATATAAGGACGGAATTGGTCATGATAGCATCACATTATGGGATCAAATCATGGCAAATTAGAGCACAAAATCAATCAATATCAGTAATATTGATTCTAACCATTAACAAATCAGAGCACAAAATCAAATCCCAATTAATAATATTGATTTTTACCATTTGAAAGAGATATTGCTTCTAATTATTAGAATCATATCACTAATTTCTTTATCACGAACCAAGAACAAAGGGTACGTTGGGTTATTGGGCTTATGAAAAAGTATGTGATAATTAAATAAAAATTGGGTTCTTCCTTTTTTTTCTATCTCTTTTTTTTTTCTAAAATTAAAGTTTGAAAATCTTTTGAAGAAAATTATTTTACCTTTTACCATTAACTAAAAACATTTTTTATTTTTATTTTTTTGAAAATAAATTTATTCACCCGGACGAAATTGGGTGTTGACACTAGCATTTATAAGGAAAGAACAAAAAAATGGCATGATAAAAGAATTGTGCATAGAGAGCTTACACCAGGGCAACATGTATTGTTATACAATACCAGGCTCAATTTTTTTCCTGGTAAGTTAAAGTCCAGGTGGTCTGGTTTGTTTGTTGTGAGACAAATATTTCCATTTGGTATAGTTGAAATTTCAGACCTCAATTCAAAAAGAAGTTTTAGAGTGAATGGTCAAAGATTAAAGATGTATGTTGGTGGTGTTTTTGAAAAAAATGTGACTAGTGCTGCATTAACATCACCACAGATCATGTATTATGAATGAGTGTTTTTCATCTAAAAAAAATGAGAAAAAAGGGAAAGAACAATAATGTGACTGTACAATATGTTGGAAAGGGGGAAATTAATTTTCACCCATTAAACCCCAAGGGCCCCCCACTTTTCTCATCAAATTATTTTTCTCCTATTTGCTCACGTTTTCCAATCTACTCACATCTTCGCCTTCGCACTGTTCACCAGCCACAATAACTGATTAACATCAATGACAATGTACTGTTCAAGCCGCCTCCTTTCGACCATGAAGTCGCCTACTCTACTCAAGCCTCCGCGCCTGTCACCGTTAAATTAGTCCAACATGCTATTTTTATGCATATGCACTCCCAATCATTGCAAAGTTAGACCTAAACTTTGTCCATATTACACACAGGTTCACTTGTCCATACTTTCTACATACAAATTTCGATTTCATAGAAAATTATTCAAAAACAACCCAAATGCAGAATTACAAAACAAAACGTCAATCTGACCCTATGCTGAGGTGTCGCCTGGCGACATATGCTGCACCGCTAGGCGGTGCATCCAAACCTAGGTTCTGCCCAGTTTTCCCCCATCTCTACACACCTTAAACTTCAACCCAGCCAATCTAGCACGCGTTCTAACATGAACTGAAAGTCCAATTATATACAGAGATCGTTTGTGTTCCATTTTAACATTAATATAATGCATCATACCTTAAATCATACTCCATTAACACATTTATTCTATTACCCCTCTTCCTTATAAATAACAATCCTACAGTCAAATACATACATCAAAATTCATATTCCCGCATGTAGAAAATCACTACAATGTCATAAATAACTGAAAGATCCAAAGCAACTAAAAAAATTGGACTCTCTAGTTCGCGTCGCCTGACGGATCATGCTCTGCCTCCAGGCAGCTCATGCAGAAAACCTTGAAAGCCATAAATTGGACTTTTCCACGTCATGCTAGTTAGCATTTAATGCCATAAAGGCTTCCACTACCCGCATTTATTAAATAATTATTTATTTAATTATTTAAATTCTTTGGGTCTTACAAATATTTTACAGGGAAAGAATTGCATAGAGGGGTTGATTAAGTTGTGATTGCACAACACTAATTACACTCTTGAGTTAGCTGAGTTGAATGCCATTTTTGGGTTTCCTAGTGGTGGTGAGAGGAGGTACCCTCGTGTTTTTAATGAACATGCCTTTTGGTGTCGTTTATCTACTTCTAGTAAATTTGTTTCATCTGATTCCAAGGAATCTCACATCCATCACCCTTGTTTTCGTTATGCTCATCAATTATTAGCTCATACATTGTTTGCTTGGGGTGATAACACTGCTGTTGTAAGGAAATCAGAGTTATTATTTATGTGGGGTAAGATAAATGATTTTCACTTAGACTCAGGTGCATGGTTGGCTCGTCACTCACTAAGGTTGGTAAAGTTTCCTCAGGAAACATAACAATTGGTGGGCTGATAACGACTATTGCTCTCCATGATAAGCCAATATTTGGGACATCTCATATTGATCTTGATATGCTTGTAAACAATGACATTGATTAAACGGGATGGTCAATATTGTTTGGTGATGAATTCTATAGAAGGCATGACACTTCAACCTCAACCTAATCCTGAGTTTACTACGGTGTATGGTAGAGACATGTGGACGTTCTCCGCTTCTGATGCCCTCAATTCCTCTCCTCCTACACTTTTTTAACCCTCTAGAGTGCCATCAAGTCCTGCAAATTCTCATGCTGAAGCGTTTGCTCATATCAATCAGTCCCTTAGTGAACTCCACTTGCAGCAACAACACCATTACAATGAGTTCGAACAGTTCTACGATAGTCAACTCCTCCATCAACAACGTGTAGAACAATTGCTCCAAGACACTATGGCTTTGCTCCGCCACCACCATTAGTATTTTTGTGAGTCCATCCCTTCCTTTTTTAGTTGTTTTGTTATGTTGAGGACAACTTAAACATCTAAGCTTAGGAGGGTCAATTGCATGTAGTTGTTGCATTTCATTTTATTGTTGCATTTGCATAGCATACACATTAATTTGATTCAAGTCTAAGTTTATTCAATTATATTTTAGGGAAGCACATTGGATAATTGTTAGGGAACTTATATATTACACAAGAGGAGGTCTGGACACTTGACATGTAAGGAAGATATATTTTGAGTGATAGACTTAAAGGTTCTTTTTAGGTTTCTAAGATGACACTCACTACATTTCGTTACTGGAGAAATGTCTGTCAATTTCACCAAAAAATTAGAAAAAAAAGAAAAAAAAAAAGGAGAGGGGGAGTATAATTATTAATAATAATAAGTGAAATAGACATCCCTTTGAGACGGTTAGTTATTGGGAAAAGAGACATTCCTTTGAGACTGGGGTGGTAAGTGCAAAGCATTTGAGTGGAGGATCCAAGCTTAGTTAGCAGGTAAGTGTTTCCTAGGCTAGAAACCTAAGAAGATATCCTTTTTGCAGAGAGCTTTAAAAAAATCAAAGATTTTTCTCCTTAATGTCTTGTGCCTTTACTCATTGATTAAATTGCACTCGGGGACCCAACAAATGTGGAATGTGTGTATCTAGAGTATTATTGAGTGAAATTAGATTTGAGATTAGATACTAACTCATCATTTTGTTTGCATTTACTATTCTATTTCATTACATTTTCTTTGCTTGAGGACAAGCAAAAGTCTAAGCTTGGGAGAATTTGATAAGCAGATAATATATAAGTGTATTCATGCATTAGTTTAGGCCATTGTTATTCATTTGTGCATTATTGGACTAATTTCATCATGCATTAGTTGGTTTCAGATCATACCTTTGGATTGGTGTATTGTTTGTGTAAACAGGTCTGGAGGGAGTAAGTTAGACACAAAATAACATGTTCCATAAGTGCCTAGTGGAGTCTTCCATGACTTGTGGATTTGGCTTAAAAAATGCGAGTTTCAAAATAGCGTGTTCCACAAGTGCTTGGTGGATTTTTCCATGACTTGTGAATTTTGCCTCAAATTGGAGGATACAAAACAACATGTTCCACAGGTGCCTGGTGGGTCTTTCTATGGATTTTTCAGTGAGAAATCTAAAGATTATGTGGACTGATAAAGATTTAAAGGAAAAAGGAAACAAAAGAAAGAGAAAGACGGGGAAATGGTTAGAGAAGAGAGAAAATCACCTCAACAAAGAGAGAGAACGTGGAAAATATAAAGGAGGAGGAGCGTTCACGAAAAAACTTCTTCTTTCTCCTCTATTTCGTTATTCGCTTTGTCTACCTTGTTTAGTTTTTTCTTTTCATTATGCAGAACTAATTTCCCTTTTTGTAGGAAGATTGATGTAAGACTTTGGATTATAGGTTCTACTTTTTACATCTGATATTTTGTTAATGTTCTTCATCTTAGTGCTTGTTTATGGTTTTATCGTTTATTCTATGAGCAATTTCACAATTGGGAAATTGGGGATTGTTTGCGATTATAAACAAGACATGTTAGGTTATGTCACAATTGGGAAATTGGGCATATCTAATTAGTTTACAATAGAGATGATTAGTGATTTTTCATGATTCTATTGAATTTCTGTAAACTGACCTAAGGAATTGTGGGTTCGAATTTAATGAATAGATTTTACATGCTAAGGGATTATGGGTAAAATAGCTCTGAGTAAACTCAAGTGGATGATTAAGTTGCTTGCATCAATTGAAAAAGAGTATAATTCTATAGAAAAAGGTATGAAATCAATCCTCTTACAATTTTTATATTGATTGAAGTTTTTGTTAAAATTTTATGCTTGTAATTCTATTGATTCTTATTTGCTCAAAATTACGTAGATTAAGAATCTAGTATTCAACAAGTCAATACAAGAGGACAATATTTTAGTACTACATCAACGATTATTTCACTTGCTAAACGCTTATCAACACACACATAGGAAATTATTATTATATTTTTAGCCGACGGAAACAAGCTTTGCATCCAAGTAATTGACGTGGTCCACTTTACTATCGCTGGATCCACACAATCTTCCCTTATCATCGATTTTGGTCTGGTGACATCCGTTTCTAACAACGCCAAAAACTTATATTCTTGTAGTGATATAGTATAAGACTGTTATTAATATATTCTTTTTTTTAGAGTAGTAAAATTGTTAAATGTGTGGAGGTACACTCTCTTCATGTAGAAGTGAAATAGAATATTGAGAGGGCAGAGAATCTAGGTAGCATATTCAAAAAACGTGGTGATTATGATTTAGATACACAAATAATTTAAATTTGAGGGTAGATGACAGAGGAGAGGCCTCGATTTGTCTCTAACAAAAGGTGTCGTAGGGCATGCATCATCACTTCTTCTTCTATTCTGTGTATATTCTTTTTTTGACTTCAAGTACCCTTTGTCGGTTTCTCATTTGAATCTAGATGCATACTCTGAGTTAATCTTCTTTTCATGATCACATGCAGTTCACATTATCACCCAACTACAATAGGAGGAGGTAAAGGAATAGCAGAACGTGGTTCAGTTCTTTTATATTGTCGTGAAAATTAATGTTATTTTATTTCATTTCTTGCATTCCATTTAGAAGAAAAAAAAAGGTTTTAGGATTGTGTTAGTTTTGTTTCAACTCTTTTTAGGTTTGTACCAATCCTATTATTCTTCAATTATTATCCTAAAAATGTAATCGAAAACAGTTGATACCGAATTCTACCTTTACAAAATCGGTTGTATATCATAACATAATACCTCTTAAAGTCGAATTATGTTTGATTAATAATAATAGTTAAATTAAAATCATTTTGAAGATATTATAGAAAAAGATAAGATACGTATATCTTTAATAATGATAATTTGAATTATTATAATTATATATTTTTCATATCTTAATAGAGATAAGTATATTATATCTTAACGAAAGATAGCTTAAATTACTTTTTCAAGATTTTACTTTTCCGAGTCATAGAGATATAAGATGTTACTCATGCTGCGACCATAATGGTATAAATAAGAAAATGTATAGACAGCTAGAAGTGACATCATTCTATAATTAGAATATTTATAAAGACTCATTCTAAAATTTTTTATTCTTTAGTTTAGCCTCAAGACCGGAACAAAAATATGTTACTATTTATTATATTTCAGTAATTATTTATATTTTAATAAAAATATCTACTTTTCACAAACGTATTTTATGCTTTTAACATCACCATATTCCTAATTAACAATTTTGTAGGTTTAAACAATAATTTAGCTAGAAAAAAAATGATAAAATAAAATATTTTGTTTTCTTGATAATTGAGCTGCAAAATTATTTATTAAATTTAAATTAAAATAATTGTAATATTTACTACAACAAAAATGACTTTAGACAACACTAAACGAGATCAGGAGTATAAAAATGTGGTCTAAACACTGTAAAGACAACACTTTTTTAGATGTGACTTTAAAGTTATCTGAAGCAACATTTAATAAATGTTGGTAAAAAGTGTGGGCTAATCCATTAAAATGTGGTCTAAAATACACTAAAAATTAAAGTTTTTATATTACCTCCCTCTTTTTTAGAAATATTTTCTCCCTCCTTTTTTGACTTAAAATTCAAAACTTAGCTCCAAAAATGCACAAATTTGAATTTCTTCCCTCCCTTTGATTTTATGCTAAAAACGCCAAAAGCTCGTAATGTTGAAAATGTGAAGTTTCGAAAAATACGTACATCAAAATCGTTGCTTTTTATAAGGATTTTAAGCAATGATTTAAAATTGTTGTTGTACTGAAAACTATAGCCTTTTATCTACAACTACGCTCACTAGACTACATCTAAAAAATTGTTGTCTAAACTTTAACTCACGAATTTTATGGTTTAACTCACAATTTTTTATTGTTACTTGAAGCGATTGCTATTGTACTCAATAAGTAATATAGCTAATTCTTTCGACAAGCGTAACACATCATAATTAAAGTTGCGGGTGATATCATTATATAAAATAATATTATATATATTTGGAAACAAAACTTAATCTTTTCAGACAGTTCAATATATATATATATATATATATATATATATATATATATATATATATATATATTATTCTTTCTATGGTTGGTTAATTTCATTTGTTAGCTTTTTTTCTATATATCTTTAATTCTGAAACAAGATTATGAAAACTTGAATCACCGAATTTTACTTGTTCGTAGTATTAGGTTGACCTGTTATGTTATTGACGGTGTCTTAAGGTAGTTGTTCATGCAGAAACATTAATAAAATATTATGAGACTTAAATCTTATTATACCTCAACCTTGGAATCTCTTGGATGGGTACTCTTCGGCTTTTATTCGAATTATCTTTACATCTTCTTGTCGGGTAGAACAATTTGGAGGTTACCTGTAGAAAGGACTCCAACGATCAAGTCCACAAATGCTCTTAAAGTCAAATCTCAGTTTTCGATATTAATGAATTGCGTACCTTTAATTGTTAGGGGTCCACCTATTTTGATAGAGCATTAATTATGTTTTACTGTGCTTAGAGGTTGGGTCCTTATTGGGCTTATATGGGCCCAGGCTTCATATTTGACTCGAGGTTTCAACTTGTTATATCCTAAGTTTGGGATATAATATAGAGCCAACTTCTTCATATTTGTCATATAGAGCATTAATTATTAGCGATATAAGTAAGTGGTTAGGTCTAAGTGTTTTGCCTTAGCGGCTAAGACCGAGTACTAAGTTCGTGCCAATCTTATCCGCCTTATAGTATTGTAGTTAAGTATAAAAAGGTTGTAATACAGACTTCAATAGACACTACATTCACAATACACAGTTTACATTCTGCATAATTTATAGTTTTCTTAAAGTAGTTTGCTCTTTCTCAAGTTCTTTATCTCCTTGACTACAAAGTGAGCTTGGTGGTGAAATTCTTGGGAGCTGGAAACTATTTTACACTTGTAGTAATTCAATTTTTGGTTTGATTTCTATTCCATTTCTTAATCAGTTTAATGCAAGTTTTACTGATTCAGTCATCCATTTCTTTGTTTTCTCGAACAAACCAATGCTAGAATTTAGGTTGAATTGAGTAATTCTTGTTCTTGCTTCAACACTGGTTTTTATTATGGAATCCCTTTAGAAACTAGAGAATGCAAAGTCACCAAAGTAGAATCAAAGTGACAACAAATTTAGCCTTGGTTCTAAGAATGAGAATTAACCATTTCTACTCAAATTTGGTGTTTAACTTAGTTCGCGAGTTCACATTCTCTATGTTACATGTTTGTGTGCTATGATTTTTGGTGTTAATCAAATTCTACATGTTTCATTCAGTGTATTCACTTTGTTTTGATATTTGCAACTCAAGTTTTGTCTTAGCTTTCGTGTACAGGTGGAAAAACCAAATAAAACGGTACTTAGAAAGTTATGTTCGTTAGGTTCGGTATTCTCGTTATCTTAGGTTAGATCAGTTTAGGAATTCATGGTCTATTGGTTATATAAAACTTGTTTTTATGTTCAATTTGACATTCGCACCACACATTCACTAATTGGAATCGAAACATACACACCATTGTTCTCAAGTGCACATTCAATGTTTTACATATTCTTAGTTTGTTCGTGATTCACTATTCAGAGTGTGTAGATTGATTTTTGTTCCATTCTTGTGTTGATTTTAGCATTCGAAATCTACAAGAAGCATTTGCATTGCAATTTAGCATGATTAGTTCATTAATGCATAATTATGAACATTGTTATCATTGTAATAGAGACAATTTCACAACCACTTTCCATTTATATAATTATGCATTGTTTTAGTTACTCTAAGTTCAAGTTAGGTTCCTTAATTAGCATCTGCACATACATTTCAAATCTTTATATACCATTTACATGCATTACTAGAAAAATGACAAATAATAATTGATATGGGTGACTGGAAATAGTAATTATTATTAGTGTCTGAAATAGTGTTCCTAAATGAGTAACTGATATTTCAGTCATAAAATAATAGTCACAATGTATGGACTTCATGTATATCTCCATCTTGTTTATCTAATAAGGAAACTTCTAAGAACACAAGAGGCCTAAAAACGAAAACTCCTTTAGTGATGAGATGTGGTTCCATATTGGATATTTTCTTTTATTCATGATAAGACGTTTAACCCTTTAGAGGTTGAGCTCTAATACCCAATTTGAAAAATAGACATAATACAAGAAGGAAAGTTAAGTTGTGTTTTAAAAACATTTTGCACCTTTTATTTTAAGTATCATATGATTGTTAACATTAGATGCTAGAAACTCCATAAGACAAGTCTGAGACAAAATATGTTTAAATGATAACAAAAAAAATGATGAAACAAGCATATATAAGTAAATATAATGTTGCAAATAAGCTTAGCATTGTTAGAACAATAACTTAGATAAAGCCCTAAACATAGAAAGGGTTAGTCAAGTGATAAACTTCATTAAAGAAATGAACATGATTGTAAGACAACCTAAGAATGTGTGCATTATCTGCTTGTAAATGCTTGTATGTATATGTTTTGTTCAATGAGTTTAAGCCAAGCACAACTCAACAAAGAACATGTTAATGCTTAGTGAAAGAAGCAAACATATGAAAAGGCAAGGATCAAGTTCAGTTGAAAGCATTGGGTAGACGAGTTGAAGGTTGGATCAAACAACCAAGCCATCAGACGACTCAGGTTCTACACAAGTGTCACACTAATAGAGTGAAGTTGAATACATTAGACAACTCAAGACAACTTGTCAGAATATCAGGACCAACTATTTCAAATAGTGCAAGAGCAAAATGAAGTTTCAGACGACTACATTGACAAGACGAGTCAACCTAGAGTAGTAAAACACTAGACTTCTACAAAGGAATATTCAAAGAAGCACCAGAAAAATCAAGGAAAACAAGTAGAAAAGTAGATAAAAGGATTTAGAAGTGTTGGAACAGGTCAAGAATGTATTAGATGAGTCAATGCAAAAGGCACACAAATGATACTAGATGGGTATCTATCAGACAAGTTAATGACATGTTCGACGAGTCAACACTAGCATGCAAAGACATTACACAAACATTTCTCAGACAAGTTAATGTGACGTAAGACAAGTCCAATGCTAGCACACAAAGACAGTAGATGAGTATCTATGTCAAATGAATCAAAGTAAACTCAATGAGTTGAATGTCGAATATACTTATTTATTAGATGAGTATTCATCAAACGAGTCAAAGTCAATTAATGAAGCATACCACTGAAACACCGTTTTGACGAGACTTGTATTAGATAACCTAATTGGAAGAATGACTAGACGAGTCGAAAGTCAAAGCACTTAACTAGAATCAAATTGATCAAACAAGTCAAGTTCATAATGGCACAAAGGCATTATATCTAATCATAAGGTGATCAAGATCATTGGCAAAGTTATCAAAATAAATCTAATTGTTGAAGATTGATGATCAAAATGATAAAGAAAATTGTTCAACAAGTCTCAACATTATTTGAAGATATTTTGTGTGAAGACAGAGTAAGTAACAAAGGATAATTGAAGAAGATATATTTGAAAAATATATATCTAGGATGCTAATCATATATCACATTATCTAGAAAAGGAAGTAGTTCAAATTCCTCTCTGATTGATTACTCTAAAATATTGTCGTATGAATATCAACAAATCATGAGATAGGAAATAGACTCTGCATATTGAAGATGACAAGATAATATCCAGATGATTGAAGCCCCAACACCATAGTATTTGAAATTCAAATAGTTGAAAGGCTAAACAAGGAAAGAGTTGATAATTCACAAGAAGCAATACACTCTAATTGATTATCAAAAACTTCCAAAGTAAAGAATGACAGAGAATATTTGAAGATATCAGAAGATATGAAGTACAAAAACATATTGAAAATCATTCTTGAAGAGAAAAGACAAAATAGAAAAGAGAGAAACATTATAAAATTATACTGTCACATCTATCTTTGTTATAGAGTGATATTAGGTTGAATGAAATTTTTGTAAATCCTTCACTGTGAAATTGAACCATGCGAGCTTTATTGTGACACTCTTATGTGAGAGATTATTTATCTTTATTGTAATTGAAAGTTCTCGATCTCAGGGGGAGATTGAGACGTGATATCTAGAGAGCTTGGTACTCATTGTAACCTAGAGAGGTTTGTACTCATGATACCTAAAGATGTTAAACTCGTTGTAACCTGAAAAGGTTCATACTCGTGTTAGTCAAAGATGTTGATTATGAATTTCTTAAGCAGGTAGTTTAAGAGACTGAATGTAGCCTCAAGTGGTGGTGAACCAGTACAAATCCTTGTGTGCATTATTCTCTTACTTACTATTTACGTTATGTGAATTTGTTATAATATGTCAAAAAAAAGCGTAAAATGTCTACAGGCTATATTTAAACGCCCCCTTTTAGAGCCACTTTACACTAATAATGTATAATCAGACGATATGTTTATACTAATAAGACAAACTAACAATGATTTTCAAAATTTGTATAATCAGACAATATGTGTATACTAGTAAGACACATATCTTCTTGGTGACATGCTTTTTTGTAAGGATGACAACATAGGCTGACCTACCCTTATAAGTATGCATGCGACTCGTTTAAGAATTTTAATAACTTTATTTTTTTTAATTAAATTATTAGAATTAATAACTTTTATAAGGTCATTTATTAAAATAAGTAATATTCATAATTTTATAAGTTATCATTTTTAAGTACAAGCATATTTATAATAAAGATGGTTTTGAAGTGACACAATAGAAGGAACGTGAACGAGGAAGCTACTTTTGGATGAAATAGGGCGAATGAACAAACTGCTCTTGGATGGATTGGAGAAAAAATGCAAATGAACAAGTTGCTTAGAAGAAACACTTACCACATGTTGTGTTGTTGGATGTTAGAAATTTAAGTCAATGCTAGCTAGCCCAAAGTTGACTCGTTGATCGAGGTTGTACTTGACCAAATAGAACAGTTAAATGTAATACTCAGTAGTTAAACCAAGTCTCTCACTGACCAATCTTTCATTCAAAGCCCTCCAGATTGCAATTCAACACAAAGGGGAGGGGGGTTGGCAGATTCAAATGCTTACAACAGATTAAATGAAATGCAATGGTGATTAAAATGTACTGACTTCCTTGATTCAAATACAGTTTCACTTATCGTAGGCCACCAAATTAACACCTCTGTCTGCTCTCAATCCACTAGACAATAACCCACTAAGCGAAAGTTAAAATCCAGTTTCATTATGCAATTAAGCAATGCATACATTTGTGAATTCGTGATAGCCAAGCTACATACATTAAGCATGAGCATAGTCTAGCCCAAACATTTGCAATTAATCTGCAAATTAAGCATAAACAGATGAACCACATACATTCCACGAATTCAAGATAAGGACATGGTAGATTTCACAAAGCAAGCACAACCTCAAAGCTTCATTGCATTTTTCATCAAGGAGTAAATACACGAATTTACCAAGCCATGGAAATGGAGATGCACAAAATATAACATTAAAACCTAACTTGGGTCTTATTGAAACGCAAATTCAAAAGCAAATGAGAACGCTAAAAACCAAAAACCCCATACATGAGTGTTCTTCCAAGTCAATACAATCCACAAAACGAAATGCCCAAGCTAGCAAATGAGTTGAAAACGTAAAATCCACATTGGGTGTCAATGGTGCATAAAAACGCTAAAAACAAAAATGGAAGAGGCACCTCCATGGGTCACCAACCTAGCTCAAGAACGTGAAAATGGAGAATGGGGGAGAAGATGGTGGCTGCCCATGACAAAGATAACATAAAACTCGTGGTTACATCACCACATTTATACATATTTACAAAACTGTCCTTTTGTCACTCATAAATACAAAAGTGCCACTATGGACTAAAAATGGGGACCTAATGAGGTGGATATATATATATATATATATATATATATATATATATATATGAATAAGTAACTAATATTATGGTTATTATTACATTATTAATAATGGACATTTCGATGTTTTTCTCTCGCTAATAATTAGATAATATATTAATGTTTAATTACAATCACACAATTTTAAAAAATTGAACAATCAAATGCGTAAATATTTTTGTGTTATTGAAAACAATATTTCATATTCACAAAACTATAAGGATTAAGACTAGATAAGTATATATTATAAAATTTGATGTATATGTTTTTCATGAAAATAGTTTATTCATCTTTTAAGGTTCTATATGTTATAAAACATTCTTATCAAGATATTAAATACATATTTTGTTATGTTTTTACTAGTTAATGATGTTTTCTTTAGGATTTATTTTAGTTAATTAACTTATATTAGAGTAGATTCCTTTATTTTGTTAATTTCACTTTTATTTTAGAATTAGCGTTAATAGGACAGTTTTAGCAATTTTTTTTAGGATTGTTTAAGTTGTTATTAGATTTTAGCCTAGCAATTATAGGACTTTGGACTTTAGTTTAGTTAACTAGTCTAGGCAATCTAGTATTAGTAGGAGTTTAAGCTCTAGCTAGATAGATTTCTTGAGTTATATATTAGTAATATTGTTGTTAGTATTAGTTTCCTTTAATTAGAACCATAGCTAGAAAATATAGATTGTTTTGGATTAATTATAATAGTAGAACTAGAGCTATTTCAGACTTTTTTTTAGTTAGAAGTAGATTAGTTTGCTAGCTTGGTTTAGGGGTTTTTCGTTAGTTTGTATAGCTAACTTGTGTAACTTGATTTAGTGCAACAAAATTAAACCAATGATAGCTAAAAGAAGTTTATTGAGGGTTGATCAAGAGCAAAGAACGAGAAAAACAACAGTTACGAAGCAATTCTACACCAGTTTTGAACCAAATTTTGAAATGTTGACTTTTAGTTGACTTTTTCCAGTTTAACTCTTAACCTTGTACCAGCTGTGGAAGACTTTAAGGGACATAAAAAGACACTTGCTAGGAGTTGGGAAACCTTGGAAAGAGGGCTGGAAGCCGATTAAATCAAGCATCTCATTTTATAATTCCTTAATTACTTACCTTAGTTGGTTTAGCTAGTTTAAGTAGATTGGATGATGTAGTTTAGTGATTAGGCTTAATTACAGTATAATACTAGTTTTATTTTAGATATTGTAGGAGTAGTTAGTTCTATTCTTAGATAAGTTAGAATTAGTTTAAAGTAGCTTAGTTTAGAATAAAGTTGAGTAAGGTATAGGTTAATACATGCAATCCAGTGGTTTAATGTTGATTAAAGGAAGAGTACGTAATCAAAATTACAGCAAATGCACAATCTGAAAAAGTGTTTGAAGGCTATCATATCATGCGACGTGTTGAAGGCTAAATTAACCATTGAGTGCTCTAAAACACTGCCAACTGGATCAACGTTAACTAAGCTTAGTCTAAGAGAAAGTCTAGTTTAACTTTAGTTGAGAATTTTTAATTTTTCTGTTTTGAGAAGGAGACCAGTTAATTCCAAGATTTGTAGACTTCATTTGCTATCATTCTTCAATATACTGTTCTTTTCTATTTTCACCATTCAATTATTTCTCTACTCATTGATCAACTTCAGTTCTGTACCATTTCTACTATGTGTTCATGTTGTTTTTGTATTTTACACTCAAGTTCTACTTAAAGTTTTGAATTGACCAGAATTTCTTCAATAATCTACTAGGTTTGGGTTATGGATTCATGCCTATAACCTAGTGCGTCCAAAAAGCCAAAATGTACCAATGTTTCACTTACAAGCGTAGCCATAGGAAGCAATTATGTGTTAAACACAAATTTAAGAGTTCTTGACTACACACATTTGTGATTTTGGATTCATGCATGATATTCGTTTGCTGTGAGTTTTATACACTTTGTTTTAGTTAGATTGAATGTTCTGAACACGTTGCATCTTTTAATTTTTGAATTAAACTCAAAAAACTCAAAAATGCACTTTGACTGTTAAGTTCGTTAAACTTCATTTTTCGCGATAGAAGCTAGGTTCTATAAAATTGTGATTTTCATTTCTACTTGTTCTTTTCGTTTAATTTCATTTCCTATAATCAACTAATGTTAAAATGAACCATTCTACATCATTAATTCATCGAATGATCCATTGTATAAGCTAGTTCAGCCCTAGTCCTGCACTTTCACATGCTCATGAACATTGTTTCTTTATAATTGTTGGATTTTCTAGTTTTAATTGCGTTTTTCAGTTTCTATAGGTTTTGTTCAGTTATAAACACATATCTTTGTTGTTTTAATCATTTAAAACATGTTCCATACATATGCATCGTAAAAATATCATTTCACTTTTGTTTTTCGTGGACAATGTCAAGTTATTAGGGGACTCAAACTTTATTTTGCTATAACCTTTGGGCTCTTCGGATGGATACTTCAATGTCTTGTTCATGATGCTTTCATCACCGGATACTTGATGGAGTATGGGGAGGTTACTTGCAAAAAAGACTCCAACGATCAAGTCAACAAAAGTTTTCAAAGTCAAATTCCATATTATGCAATAATAAATTATAGTAGCTTTAATTAGTGGGATCTACATTTATTTATAAAAGATTAATCACTTGTAATTCCCTTACTAGGTTTACTTATGGGTTGGGCTTTGACTACGATCAAGTGCCTATGACCCAATCTTTATTGGGTTCAACCGGGCTTAATTGGTCTCGCGCTTTAGGTTTAATAGTCTTTTAAAAAGCTTAATTAAGACTTTGACTTATTTTTGCTTAAGTTAGAGTTGGTTTGACAACGTATTGACATAACAAACTTTGTTGTCTACATATATGGGATTATTGTCCATCTCCTCTTTAACTGACAAGGCCAAGTAGTTAAACATTTTTGTCGCTATATGATGTAGCTAGCGCTCAGGCGCCATATTATTTGCTATGCCATCCAACCATGATGTCTATAGTATATTGGATTTAGTGACCATTTAGGTTAGCGGTCATTTTGGGCTAGCGAATCTTTGAGTTGACGATCATTTTAGGTTATCGATTTGGTAGAATAGGGGCCAATCTGACTCTTATAGTACAACTTTCATTGAAACATTTCATCAAATACATAGTGAAAACTAGGGTTTGATGATCATTTCATCAAATAGTTTGCTTAATCCTGTTTTTCAGTGTTTGTTAATTGATTTAAAGTGTTAGCTTGTATACAATAGTGTCCGGATTTTAGTATTTGTAGTTAGTTAAATTTCCTCACCACACTTCATGTACAGGCATTTGCATCTCCAATTTGTTGTGTCCAAGGATCGATACCTAGCTTAACCCTATTCTACATTTTTGGAGAAATTGGATTTCTGACTAGAGTCTTATGAGACTAAAAGACTTTTATCACATTAAGTAAAATCTGATCCATGGTTATTTCAACCTTATAACATATATGCCGAGATAAATATACATTCAGACTTTATGAAGAGAAAGTGGAGTATGTTAAGTATCATATTAAATTGAGTTTATAAAGCAGAAGATCAGTTTCAACACGTAAATAAAAAGATGTTTCCCATGCTTATATTGCAAATCTGAATCAGACGATAGAGACCTGGGTAAAATTAAGACATGCATGCGCAATACATAATTTAACAATGAAAAAGAATTGAGACCACTATAAGACTATAACTACGTCCACTCCGCAATAGTTTTATTCTTACCAATAACTTTGTCCCATCTATTACAACAAATGCATTTAGATGCTCATATAACAATAGTACAAGCCCTATTTTGATCTGTGATTACACATACTCGTGTATAAAATAGGCAATGTATATTGATTTATTTCAAATTTACAGTTGTGTAATAATCTACAAACTTAGCAAAAATACACACATAATAATAAGTTAAACAAGCTTTGTGATATGTGACTGCTGCATTAGACTGCATAATGCAGTTATTTCTTTTAACTGTGGCACCTAGGTTTCTTATTTCCATTGAGTGATCTTGACATGAAAATGCATTCTTCTGGGATACTTCCACCACCTACAGTGATGATGGACTTTACTTTATATAATATACAGACTCCAAGTTACTTGCACTGTTGAGGTTTTCTAAGATGTTGAGAAGACAAGCACTTAGTTTACAGAGCCACATTTCTGTCTAATTTCTCCCATTATTCCTGTGAGAACTCCTGCATTACTAAGCCTCACCATGGATTGGGCAAAATCATTGTAGAAGGAGAAACGGTTGTTGCTGTAATAATAAACCATAGCAGCAGTTCTTCGATCCCTAGTTAGTGCTTGGTCAGACTGTAGAAGGCCTGTGTTGTATATGAGATTTCTATAGTACTCATTGTCGAACGTGGAGGAGCTTGTAGCATCAAGAGGTGCTAGATTGCTGTTTGAAATGTCTTCATTTGGGCACATGCTTTGCAACCTTGTGAGAAGTGAAGAGTCAAGCACGGGATCAGGTCTGCCAGAGCCTTGATAGTCAAAAAGTCTCCCTTTGAAGGTGAAGCATTGAGCAAAACCAATTGTATGTCCTCCTGATTATGGAAATAAACACACCAAGCTATATTTTCGTGGAGAAAACCTTCCACCATAAAATGTATTAAATATCTTTTCGGTTCGTAAATTTAAATACGAAATTAAAATTCGTCTTTGTTCCAAATTTTAATATATTTTGGTCTCCAAACCTTAAAAGTGAATAGATGTTAACTTGTTTTTACGTGACAAATTGTGTTTTAAGTTAACATTTGAGTTGGAACATATCAAATAGTGTAAACATGTCAAATGTCAACTTAAAACACCACTTACCACGTAAAAAAAGTTAATGACATTAGATTAAAATAATTATGTTTATTCATTTTTAAAATTTGGAAACCAAAATATTTCAAAATTAAAAATAAGAATGAATTTTAATTTTACACATAAGTTTAGGAGTTTAGAACATATTTAGTCCATCGTATAAGATGGCAATGAACAACTAGTGTTATTCTCAACGGTGTTAAAGAAAAAGGAGAAAAGTGTATGAACCTGAAAGGGCTACAACATCCCTCAAGTCAAGACCCTTGGAGTAAAACTTAGCAGTGATATTTTCAAGAGACTCAATTGGTGAGGGAATTTGTTGCTCAGCAGCCTCCTTACTGGTTGTTGTTGCATCTCTTCGGCCTAATCCAACAGGCCAAGAAGGTCCTCCAACCTAAGACAATAGGGGAAGAAAAACAGCAACAAGTTAATTACATCAAATATGTTGTCTGGTTAAGAATGTTTTGTCCAATAAGATGAAAAAAGTGAGTTTTACCATATCAATAGCTTCCCTGGCTGCTAATGCTAATATATCAGCGCAGGAGACTGTGTATGGACACAGTCTTTCAACATGTTGTTTTATGTCATCAATGACTTCGAACCCCCGAAGTGAATTGTGATTAGGAAGAGCATTCTTTTCACCAGTGAAATATGGTGTATCATCAAGAAGCACCGAAGCATCACAACCCTTTCATAAGCAATTCAACTTAATCACAACCTCGTAACTGTTATACTATTAAAACTATATAAATTATTTATATCATCATTTAATTTAAATATGATCTTGGCTATGTATTTTTATTGTGTAGTTAAAATCAGTGTACGTGAATGCAGAGGTGTGTTCAAACACGTGTGCATACATTTTTTTTACACAATGAAAAAAAAAAGTTTAAATAAGTTTATTATATACTATAACGAAAACAGATAGATTTGTGTTCACATTTACTTAGTAAAAAAATAATAACCATTTCATATTGTTTGAAACTGTTTTGAGTGTTTAGCGAAAATCCACATAAAAATTTGTATGAAGCTCATTGTTTACAAACTTTCATTAAACAATATTCAAAAAGTCAAATTTCACAAAAATAACGAAGACGACACATTCATCTCCACGTCACAAATACATGCCCGAAATACTGTGATGATGAAAAAACTGTGACAAAGACTTCACCAAAATAAAAATCTAAACATGTTAAGAATTAGAAAAAAAAAAAATCTATATAGATATGTGATCCATCGTATTTATAGAGTATGTATAAACTTCAGGTACCCATAAGGAAAATTACGGAAGTGTAAACCTAGCCAGTGTGATCTTAAAACAAATACGAAGTGGGTAGGTAGAAACTGCAAGTGCTTTAGTAGTGGAATATCTTTTGTGGATGAGGACCAATTATAACACAAATTCAACAAGAATATTTCTAGTTTCAATCATTTAGCAGCATGCTTCTACTCTAACATCAAACTTAAAACTATCTACGAATCTTCCTAAGCAACACTAATAATTATTAATTATAAGTATGATGCACTATCTTAAAAATGGATTTTAAGCTTATTTTTACTTTACAAATTAGACGAAGTTTGTATATTATAAATTGACGTTATTCTTAATTGATTATGTAGAACTTTCTGACACAGTATGATTTCAAGTTTGATAGAAAGAACATATAAAGCCATGCTAAGTACGTATGTGTTAACTTGAAAGTGTAAGAAAGAAAAGCAATGAGAAAATCGTAAAGCACAAAAGTATTTACATTTACTATGCAATCGTGAAAGTGTAACCGAAGAAGGGACGCGGCCATTCTGCTGTCACCTTTCAAGGCTGACCAAACACCATATCTAACAATCATGAGCAAATTAGGGCACGAGCTGTCGTAGAAATTGATGTCAAGCTGGTTTCTACCATAGGGAAGCATATGAACAAGTGGAACCAAGGTAACAAGGAAAAACAAGAATGTTACGACAACTCTACAAGTCATGGCTTGATGTTTTCTAGGTAACAAGGACTCCACAACTTATATTTCTTGTGACATTCATGTGGTGAGGTTCGGGTTATTTATATCCAAATGAAAACATAATTAAAGGACAAAATAGAAGAGTATTTTTTTTTTCTTGGAATTGTTATTTAACTAGTATGAGTCAGAATTATTCCAAATTTCTTTAGTTGACGTCAAAGCCATAGTCCATAGGAAATGGATAAATTATGAATGTGCATGCACGATGGAATGTCTGGTAGAGTTCATTGGTACAATGAAGAAGTGGCACTGCCATTACTGCTAGTACTAACTTTCTAATAGTCACGCGCCGTCAAAAGTTCTAGCAAGCATCGTCCACGGGCACAACGTAGAAAAAGAGCCATTTTCCTATTCTATTTGTTATGATCTTGTTAAGTGGTTTTGATATTTTACAGATGCAGATAGGTATTGAGTTCCCAAGTGCTTTACGGAGTTCTAGAATAGAAAAAGGAAAGACGGTGACGGGAGATGGACACTCCCACTTTTAGTCTACACCCATACAACACTGAAAAGCCAAATTTTTAATTTAAATATAAGAGTTTAAAAGAAAATTGTACCGTAGGGATCGATCCGCCTACAAAGAGTTGATTGACACTCAAAGAAATTTGCACAACACCGATTAGCTCGAGTCAACAACATCTCCTAGGATGCAGCGATCAACTCCGAAAATCATGGAATTATGTGTCAATGAACAACCTAATTCACGTGGCAATCACACCAGAGATTATGGAGTTGTGTCAACAAGCGATGACACACATCAGTGTCGCGTGAGTCATCTGCCAAGCGGTAAGGCTCCAATTGTTGATAATATGAATTTATGTATCAATGACTAACGGTCGACGATAGGTAAGTCACAGTGGAACAATCCACCAACCTTTAAAGTTGTGAGTCTAGAAATATAAAAATATGTACGTCAACGAGGGCTGATCCGCCGACAAAGAGCAGATCAGCGCCCAAAGAAATTTGCATGGCGCCTATCGGCTTGAGTGAACAACACCTCCCAAGATGCAGCGATCACTCTGGAAATCATGGAATTATGTGTCAACGAACAAACTAATTTCGTCGGACGTGGTGATCAAATCGAAGATCATGGAGCCGCATCAACAAGTGGCAACACACATCAGTGTCACTGGAGTCATTCGTCGAGCAGTAAGGCTCCAATTGTTGATAATATGAATTTATGTGTCAACAATCCTCTGGCCTTTAAAGTTGTGAGTTTGGAAATATTAAAATATGTGCATCAACGACACCGATCGGTCGATCGTCCTGATGGTATCGCTCGGATGATAGGTCGAACGGTAACAGAGATAAGTAACTACTTCTGTAATTAGGATTAACAAGTTAGTAATCAAGTTTAAAAGAGAAATTGAGCCTCAATTAAGCCAACCCTAATCAAATGTCCATGTAGGAAACTATAAATAAGACTTAAAGATAAGTTGGTAAGGACTTTTCTCGCATTTATTACCACATCAATTACTTCCATCGAACACACCCTACTGACTTAAGAATTAAAGCCTCTTTATCGAGTACCCCGATTGGTCGGAAGACTGAACGAACAATGACGATACTAAATAGACAGTTGAAGCGAAGATTTGAAGACTAGACAAATAATTTACGTAGACGTTAGTCCCCTATGCCAGAAATAAAATTAAATAAAAAAATAAAAGTATTAGCTTTTATTAAGTGTTAGATAGGGATAGAAAAATTTAATAATATTCATATTTATTGAAATGAAAGTCTACAAATTATTTCTTAGTTTAACTTACATATTAGTTAATTTCTTACATATTTATCGAGAGGTTTGTCCAAAAATAGTAAAACAAATAGGCCATGAGGTGTAATGAGGTTGGGTTTATCTTCATTCAGGTCATTTTATTTATTAATAAAACTTTTAGCCTCTTCTAACCAAAGTGATTCTTTTCTTTAAGCTCTAACCCATGTTTTAATTATAATTTTTTATTCATAATAAAGATTATTTTAACTATCAACAACTTTTAGTTTATAAAATGGTATTTAAATTAGTCAATATGGAGACTAATTATTTTTGGACTTTAAAATAATTTTTATTTAATATTTTTCTTGTAGTAATCAATAGTAATTAGACATGGGTCTCACATAAAATATAATGATAATACTTTTGACTCAAAATCTTAAAACAAGTATATAAAACTTCTTTTTATTATGGTGCTCAACTTATCAATATTCAACTTAGTCTTTCATCTTGAATTCTCAACAATTTAGATCTAAAATTACTTTAGAGAAAATTGAGAAACGAGTACGAACTTAAAGGAATACAACATCCCTCAAGTTTAGACCCTTTAAAGCACACTTGGCAAGGATTTTTTCTAGAGGCTCGAATGAGGAGGGAATTTGTTGATTAGCTACTATCTGACTAGCCATTATTGAATCTCTTTAACCTAATGCAACGAGCCAAGAAGGTCTTCCATCCTTAATCCATCCCCAAAATAGGGTAAGAAAGAGTAACAATGATGTTGATTACATCAACTAGGTTGTTGATTAAGGAGCTTTGAGGTGAGACAAATTCTATGTATTAATTTAAAGAATGTGTTTCTTTACCAGGTCAATAGCTTCTCTTGTTAGAAAAGAATCCAATATCGGTAGAAGCTTACATTGGGGCTTACTTTTCATGTTATAAAATGAGTCTTGTGTTTCCTTAGGAACACATCCTAAAGTCTTATTCCTTTTCGATCCTTTTGCTTTATTGCTTGAGAGAAGAATTAAGAGAGAATTAGTTTCTCCTTTAAGTGAGAGAATGTTAGTTTCTCCTTTAAGGTTCTCCTTGTATTTATTTTTCCTATTTCCAAGAGATAGGTTGTCATTTTTTTCTCTTTGGGATTAGAGAGAATGAGATGTAATTTTTTTTCCTTTTGAATAAAATTACATTATTTGCCCATTATCTTATTTGTTCCTTTTATTTTCATCTTTTATTTTAGTTGTTAGTACTTGTGTTATTACTCTGATACCCAACAATGGTATCAGAGCCACTAGTTCGTGTGATTATATTTCGCTGATATTGTTAGTAGAATAGTATTATGATATTAGATATAGTGTGGTAGTGGGAAAGTGCATGTCTAGGAAAGTTATGGTTAGGACATACTTGGTATTTAAGTGTGTCCATTAGTGACCCACCTCTCTTTCCAAGAATTACCTGGTGCATTAGTTCACGGTCTACCTCTGTTGTTCCAAAAATAACTATGTTTTTACTTTAAATATAAAAGAGTTTAAAAGAAATTTGTCCCGTAGGGATCGATCCGCTTACAAAGAGCTTATCGGTGCCCAAAAAAATTTGCACAATACTGATCAAATCAAGTCAACAACATCTTCTAGGATGCAATGATGAACTTCGAAAATCATGGAATTATGTGTCAATGAACGACCTAATTTCGTTGGACTAGGCAATCACACCAAAGATGACAAAGTTGTATCAACAAGCGACAACACACATCAGTGTCGCGTGAGTCATCCGTCGAGTGATAAGGCTACAATTGTTGATAATATGAATTTATGTGTCAATGACTAACGACCGACGACAATCACAGTGGAACAATCACCAATCTTTAAAGTTGTGAGTCTGGAAATATAAAAATATATACGTCAACGAGGGTCGATCCGCCGACAAAGAGTAGATCAACGCCCAAAGAAATTTGCATAGAGCATATCGGCTCGAGTGAACAACATCTTCCAGGATGCAGCGATCACTCCAGAAATCATGGAATTATGTGTCGACAAACAACCTAATTTCGTCGGACGTGGTAATCAAACCGAAGATCATGGAGTCACATCAACAAGCGGGACACACATCAGTGTCACGCGAATCATCCGCCAAGCTGTAAGGCTCCAATTGTTGATAATATTAATTAATGTGTCAATGACTAATGGCCAACAACGGGTGACACACAGTCGAACAATCCTTTAAACTTTAAAGTTGTGAGTCTGGAAATATGAAAATATGTGCGTCAACGACACCGATCGGTCGATCGTCCCGATAGTATCGCTCGGATGATAGGGTCGAACGATGACAGAGATAAGTAAGTACTTCTATAATTAGGATTAACAAGTTAGTAATCAAGTTTCAAAGAGCAATTGAGTCTCAATTAAGCCAACAATGGTATCAGAGCCACTATTTTGTTCCTTTTATTTTCATCTTTTATTTTAGTTGTTAGTACTTATGTTATTACTCTGATACCTAACAATGGTATCAGAGCCACTAGTTTGTGTGATTATACTTCGTTGATATTGTTAGTAGAATAGTGTTCTGATATTGGATATAGTGTGGTAGTGGGAAAGTGCATGTCTAGGAGAGTTATGGCTGGGACATACTTGGTATTTAAGTGTGTCCATTAGTGACCCACATCTGTTTCCCAGGAATTACCTGGTGCATTAGTTCACGGTCTGTCTCTGTTGTTCCAAACAATATTATTCATAGTGAGAAGTGCATAAGTTGATTTTAAAGCCATGTCAGAAAAATATGAGATAGAGAGGTTCAATGGGAATAATTTCTCATTGTGGAAAGTAAAGATGAAGATAATTTTGAGAAAAGACAATTGTCTAGCGGTGATTGAAGAAAAACCTTGTACATCACCGATCAAAAGTGGAAGGAAATGAATGATAATGCTATTGCAAATTTGCACTTAGCATTGGCAAGTGTGGTTTTATCCAACATTGCAGAGAAGACTACAACAAAGGAGAATTAGGATACTCTTGTTAGATTGTACGAGGTTAAGTCATTTCATACAGTAACATGCTTGAAGAGAAAACTCTACACTTTTTGAATGAGTGAGTCTACATTAGTGATGGACCACATCACCAATTTGAATACATTATTTGTCCAACTTTCAACGGTAAATTACAACATAGTTGAAAATGAATGTGCAGATCTTTTATTACGGAGTTTAACTTATTTGTATGACCAACTCGTCATCAACGTAACAAATTACAACATTAATGGCTACCTACGCTTTGAGGATGTTGTTAGAGCTATTCTTGAAGAAGAATCCAGGCGAAAGAACAAAGTAGATATGGTGAAAAGTTCAAAGCAAGTTGAAGCTTTGGTGATGATGAGAAGTAGATCAACATAATATGGATCTAGTGGGAGTCATACCCATGATACATCAAAGTCTCAAAGTAAGAAGCATCTCAAATGCTACCATTATGGTAAGAGAGGGCATGTCAAGAGAGATTGTTGGCAAAAGAAGAATGGAGGAGAGAAATTAACCTCTCACAGTTATGTTGCAAGTACGTCGGAGCATGGAGATGTTCTCGTGAGCGAAGCAATAATTAACTCTAATGGTGGAAGACAACTACATGATAGGTGGATAATGGATTTAGGTGCAACTTGGCATATGACTTCAAACTAGGATTGGTTTAATACTTATGAACCTATCTTAGATGGATATGTGTTCATGGAGAATGGTCATGCCTTAATTAGAGATTGTTGGAGTTGGTATTGTCAAAATAAAAATGTATGATGATATTGTTTGCACAATTCAAGAGGTACGACATGTGATGGACTTGAAGAAGAATCTATTGTCTATTGGACAATTAGATGACCTCGGGTGTAAGATCCACATTGAAGGCGGATTCTAATATTATGGAATCACCGTTATTATCCCTAGGAGGGACAAATTTTTTATGTCGATTGATGATTACTCCAATAGATTATGGTGTACCTTATCAAAAGGAAATCAAATGTGTTACCAGTATTCAAGGAATCCAAAGTACGAGTAAAGTGATGTTGACAATGTGAAGGGATATCATCTGTAGGGTCTCATTGCGCACGAGATTATTGTTAGCAAGGATGTAATGATGCTAGAACCAGAAGGCGTTAAAGAACAAGAAAAATTGGTTTACATGTTGAACAAATCTTTGTACGATTTAAAGAGGGGGCCCAAGTGTTTGTTTAAGATATTTAATTCCTTCATCGTTAGCCTTGGTTACAACACACTACGTTTAGACTGTTGTACTTATTACAATAGGTTTGATGGGGATGATTTTATCATCTTGGTGTTGTATGTGGATGACATGTTGGAGTTAGTGTAACGTCCATACTGAAAATTACTTAATTAAAATAAATAAATTGGAAATGAAGGTCAAACGACATAATTTTATTATTCCCAAACGTGGGTTCAAATTATTTTTCAACGCGCCATAATTTAAACATAACTAAATAATAATCTTATTACAAATTTTCAAAATCTGACAAAATAAAAGAACGTCATAAAAACCATAGCTCAAAAGCCCCCAAGCCAGCCCTCTCTCCGTCTCTATACATCACCAGCATCACCTGTAACGTCATATGCTCCCGTGTAACGAATCACACGATCATCGCCAAACACAAACAGAAAGGGTGAGCTCAAAAATAAACAATCAGTTAATTTAATAAACTTACCAATACACCCAATTGTTTTATTCTAGTTAGTTCTTTGCCAAGGCCTTAATCCCCAAGGATTTTCAACCTTCACAACACACAATCCAAAATGATTTGTCCTTCAATCCAGTCTGCTTCCAAAAGGCATAAATGCACACTCTCATATCAGTATCTGATTCTAACTACCCATCCACCTCAACATGATTTGATTTCTTATAACTCATATTCACCATTCAACATTCCAAACTATGTGATTCACCCACCACTCTATAGTTACACCATGACTTAATCAACTTATAATAGAACAACTCTTACTCAATTCTTGTACCGCATTCAGCTCCTTAGCAATCCTAGACTTAACCAATTGTTTGTACACCCTTTCATCATTTAATTGTTATTCCTAATTTCACCTACTCCAATGCACCAAAATCCACATTTCTAACTTGGTTATTCTTCCTTTTTCTCATTTCCCTGTTCCATATTTAAACAATTACTAAGAATTCATTACCAAGCTCTAATTCACTTTGTCGTAATACATCACCTCACCTCATGCGTTGTTTTGTTTATCATGACCCCCATTCAATTATCTTACTCTCTTTGTCATACTTAATTTCCTTTCAACTCGATTCCATAATAACCCCCTCTCGCAGCCATCCCATAAATTTTTTATAACCACTCATTGTTCACCGCTATCGCCTGGCAGCCAATAAGATTCCGCCAGGCGACACATCAGTTCCTAGGAAAAACCCAGGTTCTTCTATACTTTTGGACGCCATTCTGTTTAACCCTCACAATACAAGAACTCAAGCAAGCACCAATAGTTAACAATAATTTCATTTACAGTTGCTTACTCAACCAACCACATCATACCACTCTAACTAAACCATAATTGACTCATAATTTCCCTAATTCATATTCGTTCATCAATTTCACCCAACCGCTTCATGTTTATATTCCCAAATTAGTCCCCATACATCATAAAGATAGCAAAACTATGGCATCACGCATTTACACAGACTTAATAATCCAAATGGAGAGTCATAGTATCACAAAAAATCACAAAATGCACAACACAACTACAATCACCCTGCATTGCCTGACGAGTTCACCTCTACCGCCAAGAGGTTCATAGCAGAACCCAGAAAACTAGGTAGAAAAATGATGCATCGCCTGACGGCACACTCCCGACTACTAGGCGATTTCTGGGCAGAAACCTAAAAACTACGAGAAACAACGTAATTCATGAGGGAATTTCATACATTGGATCATGACAGCATGCAATACGGCAAACACGAATAAAACATGCAAGGAAAACTCCTCTTACCTGGAATCCTTGCTCCAATTGGTCTTCCAAGCTTTTCTTTCAAGAGATCTAAGAACCTTCCTTCCCTACTCCAAAATTCTCAGCTTTCACTCCTCCAAAAGCACTTTTTGATAGCTTTGGAACCCTCTCCTCTCAGCACCACGAAAATGCAGTCTCAAATTCACCTTTTCTTTCCAATTCAATATCTCTTAATTGTCCCTTAATGAGGGTTAATGTTCTAAAACGAAATTTGTTATTAATCATGAGGTTAATTGTTATTCAAGGTCCATTATGGCTATTTTCTATCTCTCTTGGCTGTCACTTTTGTAGCTAGGGTTTCTATACCCTTTCACCTTCATGCCAAAAGAAAATTCGGCAAAAAGAGAGTTTAATTTCGTTCTTAGCAAGGTTCAAACACACAACCATTCAATCACAAAGCTAATGCACAACATATTCAACCAATCTATGTTTCGTGATACTTTCTATAATTTTAGGATTACATTATCACTAACCGCATTCAAACATAACATTAAATAATGCATAAATTAAAAACAAAACACAATTTTAGGATTACATTATTCAAGTCCTCTTACACAATCAAGTACTCTCAACCACTTAGCTAGTACTTTTCCACGTCATAACCATCAACATTAAATGCCATAAAGACTCCTACTACCCATATTTAATAAATAATTATTTAATTAATTATTTAATTTTCTCGGGTCTTACACGTAGGGCCCAACAAATCTCAAATCTAGGAATTTAAAGTATGGTTAGCTAGGAAGCTTGATTAGAAGTACTTGGGACTAGCATACAAGATTTTAGGGATGCAAATTAACCGAGACAAAAAAGATAAGAAGATTTGGCTTTCTCAAAAGAAATATTTATTGAAAATCTTGTGGCGCTTCAACGTGCAAGATTGCAAGCCAATTTCTACCCCACTTTCTATCAACGGTTCCTCACCTATGAGTCCTAATAGTGTAGTAGAGATGATGGAGATGTCTCGAGTACCGTATGCATCGGCAGTGGGTAACCTTATGAATGCTATTTTGAAGTACTATTAAGAGGATCTTGAGATACATCAAAGAAACTTTAGGTGTTATGATAGAATGGCAAAAAATAAAGCATGGTGTGAAGATTTGATTAATTTTCATCAAAATCTTCAAGTGGGAGAATATTAGAAAAGAATTCCCATATCAGTGGGGGATTACATATTGGAACTTACTTTTCATGTTATAAAAGGAGTCAAATGTTTCCTTAGGAACACATCCTAAAGTTTCATTCATTTTCATTTCTTTTACTTTATTTCTTGAGAGAAGGATTAAAAGAGAATATTAGTTTCTCCTTTAAAGTGAGAGAGGGTTAATTTCTCCGTTAAAGTCCTTCTTGTATTTGTTTTTCATTTCCAAGAGAGAGGTTGTTATTGTTTTCTCCTTAAGATGAATGATATGTAATTTTTCTTTCTTTTAATAAAATTACATTATTTGTCTATTATCTATTTTGTTCCATTTATTTTCATTTTTTATTTTAATTATGAGTATTTTTGTGAATGATATCCATCGCTCTACTAAAGCTAAGATATCAACGTAGGACAGTATGGTCATAGCCTTTCTGACTTGTTATTTTATATTATTAATGAGTTGGAGCCCCAGAAGTGAATTGCGATTTGGAAAAGCATTCTTTGCACCTGAGAAATATGGTGTATCATCAAGGACAATAGAAAGCATCGTAGCCTTTTCATAAGTGTACCTGATCAATACTATTTTAGTATGGAACCAGACGATCTCAAGAACCTTTTGTGTCGACCCTCCTACTGTTCCTCTTTGGCTCTTCCTGGATTTTCTTGTTGTATGAACTCCGAGAGTGGGGGTACCTACAGGGATTCTGACGCTCAAGTCAAGTAGTGATTCGATATGAGGCGTATGTAGTAAAGTGAGAAAAGTGTACCTCTTTGTAGTCACTAGACCTTTATTTACATTAATCTCTTAGTAGACATGTTGTTATTATTTGCGGGCCATTCGCATTCGATGATCAACTCTTTCCTTTCTGACTAAGATTGTACACGTCGGTTCTTTCCTTATTGACTGAGATTATTTGTTTGTATCTTGTCAAGGATATGCTTTTTCCTTTTTGACTGAGATTGTTCGTTTGTACCTTGTCAAGGATCAGCTTTTTCCTTTTTGACTAAGATTTGTTCGTCTGTACCTTGCCAAGGATCAGCTCTTTCCATTTTGACTGAGATTTGTTTGTCTGTACTTTGCCAAGGATTAGTCCTTTCCTTTTTGACTGAGATTTGTTCGTCTATACCTTGTCAAAGATCAGCTCTTTCCATTTTGACTGAGATTTGTTCGTCTGTACTTTGCCAAGGATCAGTCCTTTCCTTTTTGACTAAGATTTGTTCGTCTATACCTTGTCAAGGATCAACTCTTTTCATTTTGACTGAGATTTGTTCGTCTGTACTTTGTCAAGGATCAGACCTTTCCTTATTGAATAAGATTGCTCGTTTGTACCTTGTCAAGGATCAGCTCTTTCCTTATTGACTAAGATTGCTCGTTTGTACATCATCATCCTTATCCAACTAGCCACTATTGGGCCGGGGCCAGGCGGCAGACCGAGATGTAGCCGACCTCTACATCATGCTGGCCCCTTTTCCTTTGTCTGCTGGGCTTGCGTGCACGTCTCCTTCCCTCTCCATGGGGCTGGGGAGTGTGGTCGGCCTTTCCACATACAGAGAGGCCGGGATATGGCCGGCATGTTACCCATACAATAAGTAATTGACATATTATAGATGTAATGCAAACCACTTACGGTAAAAATTATTGCATAGTTTACTTTGTACCCTCATGTCTTCACATTAAAATAAACATAAGCAAATAAAATAAATAAATTATTAACTATTTTTCTTTTTAAAATAACACTAAAATACCCATTTTATCTTCATCAATTATCAAATTTTAAATTTAACACTATGCACCACAATTAATAAAAAACTATCATGCTTTTTACAGAAGTAGTAAGTTCGTTTTAACTAATATTAAGGTTTTTTTTTCGGAAATAATAAAATACATAATAAAAGTTTTATCCAAATAAAATTGATATGAAATTTGATAGTACATTTTAATAATGACATTTTTTACTAATGTCATTTATAATTACAAAATGAGATTTCTAACTAATACGATTATGTCGAGAGATTTGAGAGTTGAAAAGATGTGAGAAAACATATTATTTAATAGGATCTTAATAAATTGAAATTTTTTTGAAGTATATGATTTTGCCAAATACTCTAAGACAATGAAAGTAAACCTAGTTGTTAAAAACTGCTAGTTAATATTTTTATGGATTCAGACGGAGTGCGGCAGCATTTGAACGAAAAATTGACAAACCAAAGTAAAAAAACTGGGTAGATAAAGAGATTATTATACACAACAAGAGAAAGGACAATGAAGCATATAAATGCGTACCAAGGGAAAAAAACTCACCATGATTATGAGAAAAAAAAAACACGCAGAGAAAAACCATGCTAATCAAGTAATAAGTAGGTATACATGCAGTTAATGTTGAAATGTAAGAAATAAAAAAAAAAAAAAAGCATTTACTATGCAATCTTGAAAGTGCAATCGAAGGAGAGACGCAGCCATTCTGGTGTCATTTTTTATGGCTGACCAAACATCATATCTAACAATAATGGTGGGAAAGTTGGGACAAGATTCTTCGTAGAAGTTTATGTCAACCTGTCCATTGTTTAAGGTAAGCATATATATGAACGAGAGGAAAGAAAAGTAAGAAGCAAAAAGAAGAAAAAAGTGAAGTAGATCAAAATTCCATAACTAATGGCTTCACAATGTTTTCTAGGTATAAGAAGGTCACAACTTCAATTTCTTACCACGTATATTCAGTGAAGTACAGCTTTTATATGCAAAAACAAAACACAATAACACTAATGGATACAACATATTATTATTAAACTTAACGACTAAAATATTACTGAATTGGAGATTATTATGTTTAAGCACGATGGAATGTCTTGCAGAGTTCATTGGTGAAATAGCGAACAAGTGACACTACCATTATTGCTATTAGTGGAGTGTTATTGGTCATGGGTATTAGTGGGTTTTTTTTTTTTTAATTACAAGAGTACCATAATTCGCTTAAATAAAATATATAGACAGTAGAACTCTTTTAATGTTCTTATATTAAGTGAATTGACATTTAATATTCTTTTTTATATTTTATTTACGCACTTTATGTAGTATATTTCTCTTAAGGAAAAAGCATGTATGTTGTTATTGTGAGCGGTGAATAAAACTATAAATGGAGAGGAAAAAGGAGCAAAAAGTGAAATATGATTGTTCTAGTGGATTTATACGTGATTTGATCAATTTTTTTGTATAGCTTTTATCTTTTGAAAGATATAGTAATTTAAAGTATTGAGTTATCAAAACAAAAGTATACATTGAGTGTATCTATAAAGGGAACGTTAATTAATTTTTTTTAAAAAAATAGAAAAAGTTATTGTTTAAAGATTCAAATATATATGTTAAAAGAATGATCTATTTAGAATTAAAGTACAAAATGTTCAACATGCATATTAGATTATTTTTGTTTCAGTTTTTCTATTAGTTGTTTTTCTGTTCTATTCCTGGTAATTATTCTTTTTTGTTGTTACTTTTTTTTTTTATTATTTATATAGTATTCTTTTGCTTTATACGTTAAGAGATTTCACAATAAATAACTTTTTTTTTCTTTTATGATGTTCAATTTATCATTTTTGTAATATTATATTAGAAAAAAAATGTTTTTCTCCTTATGCAATTCACCCACTACAAGAATACTTTATTTTAGTTTCGATAAAATGGTATTGGCTTTTAAGAATACGCTACCAGGGTGGTTATTTAAAAATAAATGAAAAGAATAGGGTGAATACTTTAAGCCGATGCAACGCATTAATCAAATAAAAATTAATATAAATTTATTTATGTTGAGATATGTGATAGTGAAATAAAAGATATTTTATTACCTGCATCAAATGTTGAGTTGATTATCGTCCCTCTAACCAACACAAACTAAAATTATTTATTTATTACCTATTTATCTCAGCATAGGTAATTCTATACCATGAGCTTAAGCTAAGTTGAAACATGGAAATAAGAATAAAAAAAATATATGTATATATTAATTATAGCTTCAATTTTCCATTTTTTATAAATGTATAATGTTTATTTATTTTTTATAAAGTTCAAGCAGCCTGAAAATGGAAAATGAAGAGTCATTTCCTCCATATGTGCTTAAGGCATTTCAGTCCTATATGTCTACATTTCGGTAAATGAGTTATGAAGGTTTATTTATTATATTTACATAATCAATGACCTGTAATGCACACTACATCTTTCTTGAAAACAAACACAAAACCCTCCAATATGGGTTATCTAACGTTCCTCATCGCTCCTAATCAATTGAACAATGCTTCATCATATTTTAATTTTTTACACTCCATAAATCATCCAACTTAGTTCAGTCCAGCATCATTCATTCCAATATGAGACAAAAACATGTTTTAGGTTCATAGCTCTGCTCTCAACTTTTACTTTTTCTTTTTTCTAATCTTCTCATGCATTGCGATGGTGGTGCCTAAAACACCTATGGTGCCATTTTGTATGAAACAAGATTTTCTATATGATGGATTTGATCTCGGAGCGGGCTATGGAGACGATGAGACGACCACATGTTCCATCACCATTAAGTGCACAAATGGTAACCTTCTCCGAACCTTGTTGAAAAGGATCAAGAACCTCTAGTTCCTTTTCATTGCAAGCGTTGGTGTTATAAAGTGTAAGTAGTTTTCATGGCTCTGAAATTTGCAATAGTTGGACCTATCTGATAATAAGTTGGAATAGTTTTCATAAATCTAGAATATGCAAAAGTTGAAACTCTTCGATAATGAAATTGCTAGTGAACACTTAAATATTTTCTTTTAAATATGAACATAGGACTATTGAGACCCTAATACTATCGAATATAATATTTAAGAAATAAAGAAAAGAAACGATTTAAACGACTCTACTAATAAATTATATTAAGAAAAATTAAAATTTATTATATTAAATTATTAGGGATGGTTGTGCCCACGCTATTTGTGACCCAAAATTAAAGCTACAAAAACTAAAGAGTCCCTTTTGAATGGGTGGGACCGTCTCTAATTTTCTTCTGCTATTACAACCTACACAAATATTCAAAAGCTTCCCTGCATAGCGCAAGGGTAAAAACACAAGCATAGCAGGACTATAATATTGTGTTTTCTTATAGTGACTTCTGATGCTTTTTGTCTTCTTTTATATATGACCACTCAACCAAAATGCCTAAGTTAAGATGCACCTACTTTTCTTACATCATTCAGATGAACCTAATATTGCTCTCACACATCTCAACCATTTGATCACAAGAATAACACCACTTGATCTGTAACGAACAAAAATGTCTTTCATTGACTACATCCTCTCAAAGACCCTACAATATATGCGATCTTCGTGACTTGGTCTCATGAAGTGTGTTCATTTCAAGGTTTTACAATTCCGTTTTCAAATAAATCTTAAATCAGCATCTTGTTTGCCACTAGTATGCAAGAAATTTTGGATGACTTGAAACCAAATTTTTAAGCAATAATGGCGCATAAAGTTTTAAATTCCAAAGCCAGTTGATGTGTCTTCAGCACGTGTTGTACAAAATTATAGTCTATTTGGAAGGAATTACCTAACTATAAACCAATTTTTCACTATTTTTGTGATGACCTTCAACAACTTCAACACACAGTGAATATTGCCCTATCTTTCTTGATGGGTTGGCATGACTCTATCTCCCAAATTTGTCGCCGATCTAACCCTATGTCCTCAAATGGTAATGTCTTCTCCCTTTTCTCCAAGAAGAAAGTCAATGAGAAACTATTAACACTCATTCTTCTTCTCCTAAAACTATAGACAATATAACATTTTCTATCAATTCTTCACAGATATATCAATTTATAATATAGTAAGAATAAATTTGTTAATAAAACTAGGCCAAAATGTAGTCACTCTGACATGTTGGGACATGCCAAAGATAATTTGTACATGTTAGATATACTCCAATTTATGTCAATGATCACACACTACAAAAAAAAAAACTATTATGTGGATGTTTTTATTTCAATTTGTTGGGGTTCTTACCCTCTGCAACTTAATTTATGGGGTTTTTTAAACCTCCACAGTTATATTCTCCATAACCTATTTGTAGAGGTTTAGGACGACTTATGATATCAAAGTTATGTTATGGAGGGTTTAATTTTTGTAGAGGGTTTTAACTTCTCCTATTGGTGACTATTATTTGTAGAGGTTTCCAACCTCCTTTATTTGTAACTATTTTATGGCAGGGATTTAAAACCTATGTTTGTATTATTTATTAAAATAATATTATGTTTTATATAAAAATATGTTAGGAAGTCACAATATTAAAATAAAACTAAATTATATTACAATATCCTTTGTTTCATAACACAGGTATAATAAAGTACATATATGAAAATGACAATTGTATATTTTGCTTCCTAAAAGAATAATGCCTCAAACACTATATGTATGTCATGTAAACACACAAAGAGCTTGCTTAGTTAATGTTGTTGTAATATGTCCAAAGAAAAGGAAAACAAAAAATACTCTTTACATTCTTAGAATAAAGGCTTAGTTCATTCTTATTCTTAGATTGGTTTGATCCTCTGGTGGTTGCCTCGGGGTTACGGTCCTAGATAACATTTATATCATAGATTGAATGACCTCTATTAGATTCTCAAGAATTTACTCCATGTTTAAACACTACAAGAAATACAGGATTTACTAACGGATATATACCGACAGATTCGATTTTGTCGGTAATATGTAGTTATCAACTACGGATTATGTTGGTTAATTTATCGAAGGATATATCCGTCAAAAAATGTCGGTAATGTTGATGATAGGTGTTAGTATAAAATATTCATCTTTAATATTGTTGATAAATTGTATGTGTCCTTATAGATGAATTATATTTGTCAATTCCCTCTTCTCATAGAAAAACATGAGGAACTCCCTACCTGCAAACACGAACACCACACTTTACGTCTCCCACTTTGTCACCGACCACTTTCATTCTCCCTAGTCTCAACGCCCTCCATCGGCAGAGTAAGTGTCTCAAGCCCCTACTATTTATTTTGCCATTTTCTCTCTCGAGCCCTAATTGAGGAAATCCCCAATTTCATTTCTATGGTGCTTGGGGAAACAATTAAGAGTCGTTTGAGAGGCATTTGAGACGCCATTAACAACCTCTATGGAAGGTGACATTGAGATTGTTGAAAGGAGAGGTTGAAAGGCTTAAAGGTATTGGTCATGTGCAGTTCTTAGTTAATTTGGTTTAGTTTTTTTATTCCCTAAATGAATTGGTTGTCTGGAATTGATTCAATGTAATGTGATATACAGATAATTAATTAAATGTATTAGAAGCAAAATCCCACTCTCACATAAGACATGAATTATATTGTTTAATTCAAATGAGGTTAAAAGTAGTTCATGATCCTCCAATAAATTAATCAAGCTTTCCATAAAAAGGAAAAGGAGCCACTGAATTCTTTTTTCCCTAATAACTAAAGTGTTATAGTATGAGTCCATCATGCTTCAGCTTATGTTTATCTAAATGCCAAGGCTATATATGCCTAATGAATTGAAGCAAATCAAATGGATTATGGATTAACTTCAATATTGTCTATATTCTTGATTCAATCTCTTTTGAACCTGTAAAAAGAAAGGCTACTGCAAAACCCAAATTCTAGATGAAACAAAATCATGGCATTTAAGATTTGTCTTTCTATCATGCAATGTGTTTGGTTCCATGTATGATATCATGCGTCCAATCAAGAGTCCATCATGATTTGACATGAATTAATGTATTAGTAAAACATGATGTTTCATGTTGTTCCAAGTCCATTTGGTACTCCTTCCTAGATCACTATGAAGTGTCTAAAATCTGAATGCAAGTTCAACATGATGTCCAACTTCAAATGCTTGGAGTTAACATTCATTGGAACCAGCATTGCTCTTTTCGTTTGACAATTCACTAAGATACCAAGGAACATAAACCAGACGATTCCTAAACAAAAATTGAAGACCTTTTATATCCAACCCTATCAAATCTGTCAAGTTGATAAAGTAATTTATATAATTTAGCAGAAAATTTATGTCAAGTAGATTATATTAAGCAAGAGACATGTCTCAAAAGGGAGAAATCCAGGAAAATAGCATACCTATGAATATTTTGGAATTTGACATACTTTAAAATTATTGGTGTCCGTTGTTAGAGACAATGGAATAATCTTTACGTTATGACAAAAGTGATATGACACAAAGAGATTTGCACAAAAAACTATAGCTAAATCCCTTATACTCCTTGTTAGAAAATAACTTCATTGTCTTGAGGCCTAAAAGACAAAATGCAACCTAATTATAACTATTGCATATCTCTAGGAATGAAGCCAAATGATTGTATGGATTCTCATGAGATAATACATGAAACTAATTGCTCTACACCAAATGTATAATAGCAAACTTTATCTCCAATTTGTTGCAGTTACTGTTCGCCTAACAATGCTATTGAAATTAAATGGCCTTGTGAATGTTTAATAATCTCCTAAGCTCTACGATCATTTACCTGTTCAACCATCTCTACCTCTTCTTCCTGATCTAACGGTTGGATATGAGAGTAATATGAGAAATCAATTGTGCTTTATATTTTTCTAGAGAAAACTTCACGTGCTTCTTTGAAAATTCTTCTCTTTATACTGTTGTTCCTCCGAGAGATTCTTTCAATTTCTGGATCATAAAGTAATTGATCAATCACAATCTTGCCTCTCATTCACAATAGAGAGATTACATATATATATATATATATATATATATATATATATATATATATATATCTATATATATACACT
>Ga0214543_1000736_pt1 | contig 58034 bp, 20 predicted proteins | sample CNSS2metaG_FD_160094 | JGI IMG/M metagenome (GOLD analysis project Ga0214543, IMG submission 160094) | Root nodule microbial communities from cowpea collected in UCLA plant growth center, Los Angeles, California, USA - CNSS2 | ecosystem: Host-associated > Plants > Roots > Nodule | place: USA...
ATAGGTAGCTTAAGAGAAGTAGCCCAATGAAAGAATGTGGCCCAAAGAGAGTGAAGGGAGATGCAACGTGTCCTTAAAACCCGTGAAAGATATCCCTATATTCGAGGAGAGGTTTTGGCGGAATCTTTGGAAAAGAGTAGCGAATCAAGTAGAGGGTTAACTGACAAGAGGGAGAATCGGAAACAGAGGCAGTGGAGATAACTGATTCATCTCATATATATATGAAAAGGAGAGAGGACGAATGGCAAGCAGGTTCTGGGTAATTAGTAAACACAAAAACTGATTACTGGAACACGAATAAAAATATATTATTTTTAAAATTATGGGGGTGGAATTAGAAATGTTTGAAGTGCAGGAAGAAAAGGCTGAATATTACCCATATCCAACAGAGTTTGGATATAATGGACTTGTGACTCAAACTAGTCTCAAAATCAACGGGCCATGCGAGAATCATACATACCCAACTCAGTTCCGCAACGTGGAAAAATACACAGCCGAGATTGGTATCAAGATCCAATCCTTTGTTCTATGCTTTTTAAAGTTACAAATTATATGATTAATAAATCAAAGTTGAAATCCTAGAAAATAAAATTAACTAATCTCTAATTCCTACATATTCTCCAATTCAAAATATTATCGCAAAACAAAAAATATGTCATCAGACTTTTAAGTATTAAAAAACATTTAAATATGTTTTTGAACGTTAATAAAATGGACATTGGTCTTTTGAGACCATTTTTTTTTTACTACCATTTGACACTGTCTCTCATTACTATTCACTTTTTCTTTCTTTTAAAAATATAAAAGTTAACTCTTATTAAGACTATTTTACCCTTGTAAGAGTTGTCAAATGGTCCTCAAATGGTGTCAAACAACCTTTCTCCTAATAAAATATAAGGTTAAATATGTTTTTGTCCCTTAAGTTTAAGTGAATTTTGGATTTAGTCCATCTTCAAAACTTTATACCAATTTAGTCTTCATTTTTAGAAATACATGGATTTAGTCCTTCTTACCAAATTTTGTTAAGTTTATTTGACATTTTAAATGCATTTTATGATAATATTTGAGTTAACATTAAAGCGAAAATGTGTCAAAGGGTGTAAACAATTCGAATACTTTCATGAAATGCACTTGAAACATTAGATAAACTTAATAAAATTTGGTTAAAAGAACTAAAGTCAAGTATTTTTAAATATGAAAGACTAAATTGATAAAAAATTTGAAGAGAAATTAATTTCAAATTTTACTGAAACTTGAGGGATAAAAACATATTTAACCCTAAAATATATTAGTTTAACAAGTAAATTATTAAATACACGGAGATTTGCTTGTATAATTTTATCAGTTTAGAAACTATTGAGCACATGAGTAATTAAAATATTTTCTAGATTTTTGTTATTGTAGCATAATTTTTTTACTACTCTCGGGGTTAACTCATCTTTTAAATAATGTTGCATGATGGGCAGACTCTGTGATGCACAGTTATTAAAGATTTTGCACTGTTGAGCAGATATGAGATCCAAAAATATGATGTGAAGTTAGGATAAAAAGAAGATGGTAGCCAATAGTTTCCTTTTAAAAAATTAGAATGCGATTTGGTTGAAGTTTCGTGTTGAGTGGAACGTAATCTGCACAAAGATTGAGCAGGCCACCACAGAGGTACCTGGTATCTCCCATGCATGCCAGCCCCTCCCACAAAACTGTCGGTAAGGAATCTCCAACCAGACCCTTCTCTTTCTGCTGGCCCCCATACATGCATCTCACCCTCACATTTTTTTTCCCCAACCAATCTGCACAAACATTATAATATCACAACAACCTCAATTTTACATCATACTTAATAACCCAATCACAATTTAATTCATTTTTTTTATTATTATTAAGTTCACCCCTTCCAAAGTTCATATTTTATGTATGGGGTGTTTGTTGTGGGTACTGGTCGTGAAAGTTTGTTCAGTCCAGGAATGTCATCTTCCCTATTTTGGTCTTTCTCGTAATCATGCCTTTTTTTCGCCTTTCTTTTCTTCACACGTGTAGTTTTTCTTATTTATATCTAGAATATGTCTCTGTGTGTACTTGTCATTATTCAATATCAAACCCATTGTTTTCCGTATAAGATAAGATGCTGCGCAATAATACAAACCCTCTGTTCATCATCAATTCTGTATACTATTCTCAACCATCCGACATGGCACACTATTTAAACCATATTTAACTTGCCTTTTCATCCCACACAAAACACACACACACACACACACAATTTTTTATGTGTATAAATCTTGTCTTGTTACTCCATTGCCGTAGGTTGTGTTTTCCCCTACCAAAACTTTGAACCAAAAACATTTTATTACTCACTTCTTATCGGCTTACACGTAACCAACTTTGTGATTCAACATTTTTTAAATTCAAGGCTAACATACTTAACAGGGAGGTATTTGCTTTCGGTCCATGATTATGCATGTTTAGTTAGGTTAGAAAAGTAGTCACTAATAGATGGCGACATAAATATTAATAAATAACTTGAAGTAGTTGTAGCAACACTATGTTCAGGATTGGAACAACCAAAACAGCAGAAAAAGTTTTTCTTATGTTGACTTTTCCATGTCCATGCCTACACATGTTTTTTGTACTCTTTTTATATAAAAGTAATCTAATAGGGTGAAATTAAAATAACTAAATATATAATATATTAGGTAATGTCATCCATATTAGTGAGGTTTTTCGAGTAATACGTAGTTTCCAAAATTTTAAGATGACGTGTAGTACTTGTTGTATTCCTGCTTATATATATGTTTTCAGCTTCTAATATAACATTTATTTGTTCTCAAAAACAGAGAAACTCGTATTCAACTGTGTCAAGAGCCTTATGATTTTCATCGGTTCTCTTCCTTCCTAGTTAATTATCATATCCCATGCTCACTGATTCCAATTTTGAAAGAGTTGTTATTTTTCGATAATTAGAGTACCGATATTTGAATTTAGAGTTCAAGAAGATCACCGACTGCTAATTAATACAGATGCACAGAAAACAAAATTTGAGACTAGAAAACCTAAAAGACGTAACCAAAACATTATATTTTCTAGTCTATTGATCTTCTTTTATTCGTGAAGACTATTATTTGCAAAAAGATACTTATAAACACATTTGGAATTTAGTGAAGAAAAAATGAGGAGGGATTTCGAGTTACTACAAATGAACGATGGTGAATCAATTACCAAGTTTCTCAGTAGGATTATGGATATGCTATTACTAACAAAATGCGATGTCATGGAGAAGAAAATATGATGTTACTCTAGCTAGTAGAAAAATAATTTAACTATTATTTGCATTGTTGAAGAGTCAAAAGATAAAACATATCATCTTCCTTTGTGAATTACAGAGCGCATTGTTGCTCTATGAACAAAAAGTAACAAAAAAGAAAAACTACATGCACATATTTTGGAATTTTCCAAAAGTTAATGTTTAGATTATATTTTTGTAATATCTTTTTTTCTATTGTTGTTGTTTTTTCAAATAGAACTGATTGAAGAACTTGAATGACATGGTATTGAGTAGGATTTGATTGAAAAGCATAGAGATGAAAAAACTTATAAAGGTGTTTTCCAATACTTTGGTTAAGCTAATTTCAATGTATAAGTTAATTGTCCACTTTTTTATTTTGAGTCTTTCTTAAGTTTCTTTATGCAAAAGTTGACATTGGCTAAATAAATACTAACCAAATTTGTTAAATCTACTCCTCTTAACATTCAGGCACAAAAAATTATTTAATATGCAATTACTTTAATAGTTTACTTGTTATACGTGTGTCAAAAGAACTATGAACTGGTTGTAGAATTAAATCATGACCACCAAGTCTTAAATTATATTAATATCAGCGTACATAAAAAAATATAGTTCAATAATTTGAAAAAAAAAATGCAATTATCGTCGGTTACATACATTTTGCTATCATATAGCTTTTGTTATAATAATACCAATGAAAGGAACAGCTTCAAGAGACAAATGTTGATGCAGAAGTGCTGAATATCATGCAGACATTACAAGATGATAGCAACTGCGTACCATTTAAACGGCAATGATAATGACATTACCATTTTATATAACAAAAAAAATTCACAAGATATTGTAATGAAATTGTAATACTTTAATTAGTAACAGTGTTATTACTGTAATTTGTGAGATGTTCTCGGGCAAATTTTTTATATATTATATAAGCATTTTTCTGTAAATTTTCTGCACACTTTATAAACATTTTTCATGAGAAACAATTAACCAATTTGAATTTAGTAGAATTGTGATGAATGATAAAAAAGAGAGTTTATTATATATCTAAATATAGATCTAGAAAATAACATATATTTCGGGACTCAAGTTCATTGTCAACTTTGACTATTTTTCTGAAACAATATTTATCATATTCAATACAAATTTAAATAACTTAATAAATTAAAGAAAAACTTTCAAAGACATGACACGTGAACTTTGTACATAATTGTTCTAATTGAAATAATATTTTTAAGATTAATCATCACATTTGAATTAGAAAATTAAAATTAAAATATTTAAACTGTCTTTAATTTTAATTTTTAAACAATAAAAAACATAATTAACTGTATCAAAACAAACTACTTATCGAGCACCAGAGGATTTTTTGTGTCAAAATGTTACAGCATAAGCTAAAAGCATGTTTAAGCTAGAAATTTTAAAGTCATTCTAATGTTTGTGAGGAATTATTAGGGATGTTATAAGACAGGTTGAGTACAGATAGTAGTTCCAATATACATTATCGATTGAATAAAAATTTGTCCTACCTATATCTGTTTGGGTATTCGTTATGCGGGTACCTGCATATTTTTTTAATATTCATAGGTATTTACAAAAAAGAATTAATATTTAACAACAACTTCTAATCATAATTTCAAATAAAAATACAATGCATAATATTTATAAATTTCAAACAAAGTGCAAATAATCCATTGAAATAGTGTTGAATGACAATTTACAAATAAATAGAAATTTTTTAAAATCAATTGATAAAAAATAACCCATTCAAAATCAATGTATCTATGTTTTCATATATTTTTTTTATTTTTTTAATTTAAATTAAAATATAGTGAGTACGAATATCCACGGGTACGGATACTATAATACTCGTACCCACCCCGTTAACATACGGTATACAAAATATCCGTACTTATTACCTACGGATATTCATTTTTAATATTCATTTCCTCCTCATTACAGATTTTATTTGCAGATAACTGCAAATACGGATTCTTTTGACATGTCTGACAATTACATTTATAAACCTTGAAAACAATTATTAAGAAATCTATTATTAGTAAAAAGGAACAAACTTAAAATTTATTTCTGAACCTAATTTGGAAATCCCAAAATATATTACTACCTTTAGCAGGATGGACCAATATTAAATTTATTTTTGCAGTAGAAAATATTTATTAACCTTAAAAATAACTAATCTTTATTAAAGAACTTAACTTGATATTTTAAATTAGATCGTCTCTCATAATTTCGTTTTTTCCTTGATAATATATAAATTTGAGTCCTAATTACCACAGAGAATGTAGTACATTAATGCTCAAACAAACGATTTGTCAGTTTCTGAGTCATGCAATCTATCTTTTCATACTAACATTGTGTTCCGTGTGCAAGATAAAAAAACAAAATGCCTATATAAGATAAAGTGAAGTTGGAAGGTGACGATCGAGAGGAAAAGATTAATGATATTAAAATTGATAACAAAATGGTATTTGAAAAGGTAGGTGTATAAATCCAATTGAATTGTTAGTTTGTATCCGTAAACAGTAGAAGCAATTAAGAAAGGTATGAGCAATATAGAGCTTTGCATAATGTTGCCCAGAGTCAAAGATTTTGATATTTGAAGGGACACGAAAAAGCATGGTCCCCCATGGAATGTGTAAATATACAAGCGTGTGGGCAAGGCCAAATTTTGCACTGTGAGACACTTTATTGAGAGGTTCACATACTTATGTACATACAGAAACATATTTTTAGTCTAACAAACCTCAATGATTAAAGGGCTAAACTCATGATCAAGGACCCTAAAACAAACCCATTTTGTCCGGTGAGAAAGAAGCGTGATACTAATTAATTGGATTACGGACGGTGGTGGCCCCGACAACACTTGGTGGCGACAATGTTGGCTTCTAATTAAGTTTGTTTGACATGCAAATGCAAATTCTATTCTCACCTAACGCTACCTTTGACGGTGTCCCCACCCACATACATGCCCAAGATTCACAAATATCCCACCCTACAAACATTTTCCATTTTATTTTTCAGACCATTGCACTTGGGCGTCGGTGACTGTACGAGGAAATCGTTAGGAAAGTAAACGATTTTTATTTTATCCAACATATGTGTGTGTGGACCCATTGCGAGAGTAATTAAACACGGATAATTAAGTTAAGTGAAAAGCAAGGCAACGAGGAAAAGCGTAAAAACATATACTTGTTATGATTTTTTTGACCCGCCATCTAAGGAGCGAGGAAAAGCGAAACATTTCACTCTCGACCAGTTTCATGTTTCTCTTTTAGGTTTTTGGTGAGATTTTGGATCATGATTTTGCTGTCACATTGGAGAAAAGGACCCATTGAGGATTGGGTTAGTGAGTTAGATCAATCACTCCCGAAATCCTTGTTAATTCCGGCAGTAATTGGGTGACGACAACATGAAAACGATGGATTGTGAAGTGTGATTCAACTTAATTTGTGATCACAATCATTTACATCGGTTAGGGGAATAGATCCAAGTTGACCTCAACCGAAGAACTGGGCTCCAACTACACCTATTGAAGCTTCTTTTTTTATTAGATCGTTCAATTTAAAACTATATAATAGGATAATGTATTTAGCTAATTTGTTGGATTAACTCCAAAACTCTATTCCATCTTATGACTTTTTGTTATGACAGAGCATGAGTCAACTCTTACTTTTTGCTCTTCACATTGAAAAGTCAACCATAAAAGTATTTTTTGTGTGTTTAGTGATATATAGAATAAATAAATAAACTATTTATTCGAATAATAATTTGAGCACGCCCTCGTAACAAGAGAGCAAAAGGAAAGGGACAAGGGATAAGAGGAAGTATAGTGAGAGTAGTTTAGGATTAATATTAATGAAGAAAAATAAAGTGAAGTGTAGTTTTTGCCATAAGATTGAAATAATTTGAATTGAAGAATTAGTTAATGAAGGAATTCATGATGTGGCGCCGACAGAGTGAAAACAGTTAACCTTTGATTGGTTGGTAATTTATGAGTATGGGTGCCTCATACAGCTCTCAAATTGTGACCTTCGTCCTTCGGTTGACCCCATGTGTACGTATTTGACTACTTGTCATTCTCCCCAGCAAGTACACGTCTACATATAATTTTCATCTCAGAAGTATTCGATTCCATCACAACCAAATCGTAAATCATAATGTGTCAACAATATCATGTGTCATTTCTATCACTTTTGGCCTCATCGCTTTCATTTTCCTTTTTTTTTTCTCTCATTCTCCATCTTTTATACCATTTTCAGATTGTGTGGTATACTGTGGTGGATATATAACTATACTCCATAAATTTACAAACATGGACATTAAAAGAATTATTTTTTCCATATCTTGAAAAATTAGTCTTTATTAGGAATGACAACCGGTTGGGTCAAATATGGACAGTGCCTACACGTAACTCGATCCACAACAAAAAAATGTGCATGTTACATGTTTCGTTACCCGTGTAGGTACCCGGTTTAAAAATATCCACAGATATTTTATAACTTGTGAATATCCGTGTATACTCGCAAATATTTAAAAAAATATATATTTTATAATCATTTAAAATTAAATTTAAATAAAATTACAAAAAAATGTAAAATAATATATAAATTAAATTAAATTGAATATTAATTTAATTTAAATTTATTTTAATTTAATAAAATATAAATATAAATATAATTTTAATTGAATTTAACATAATAAAACATAAATTTAATTTCAATTTTATTTTTTTTTGTAACTGGTATCCGCGAGTACGGATAGTATGATACTTGCACTCGACCCGTTTATAAGCAGGTATTAATACCAACTATCTGTCACGGATTTTATCCACGGATACTCACGGGCACGAGTATTTTTACCATCCCTAAGTCTTTATAACTATGATGAACAAAATCTAGACATTATTTCATTTGTTAGAGATCTCACATCAACTAAAGATAAGTTGGGACAAACCTTATCTTAGGAATCGATTTAGTAAGGCTAGGTTACATTTAAAATTTATTTTTTAAAATGATATCAAAATCATTTAAAAATTATATCCTAACAAAAATTGTAGTATGTTGAGTTTATTGTGTTATCTGTTGTCGAATCATGTATGAATATATAGTATATAGTTTCATGTTGAAAATGATTATGTCTCGATGTGAGAGGTGTGTTAGAGATCCAATCAACTAGAGATAAAATCAATTTACAATATATAAGTCAAGACAAACATTATTACAAATCTTTTTTGTAACATTCAGTGCATGTTTGATTTTGTATCAAAGTGATGTAGAATTGATTCTCTAACGCGGAATCAGTATGTGTTTGGTTTTCAAGATCAATTAAAGAGTAAAAAATTTCCGTTGGATGAGAATCAACTAATTCTTACTTCTGCATTTTGAAGTATTAATTCAGCTGGAATCAATTATTCAATGTTAAACCAAACACACCCTCAATTAGTTGATCGTCAACGGTTCAATAACATGATTAGGAAAAAGAAAGAAAACTAATGAAAATGTGTTATTTTTGTTATAAAAAATATGAAATTTCATATCATATTAGTTAATCCTATGAACAATAATTTCATCACTAATTTGTAAGGAAATACATTAAAATTTACATAAAATACCAATTTTGCGATGAAAATAGAAAAGATAAACAAGGAAAAAAAATCAAGATTGATCGATAAAATTCATAACAGTTCATTTTTTTCCTATTATTTTATTATAAATCAAACATTTTTAGCTACCTATTTGTACTCATTTTACTTCAATACCAGACGTGTTTTTTTTTTTTCATTTCTGTTCTGTTTTTATTTCTTTTTTGTTTATTGATTTTTGTGTTCCATGAAACAAATTTGTAGCAACAAGTTGAGATGATGTATGTGATTTTTGTACAACCTTGTGGTTTTGGCATAGCTCGAGTCTGATGAGCACAGCTAAGCACTAGCAGTTGGTACACTGGTACGCGTCAATGGACTTCTATGGTACGGTTTGAGAGAGTGGTACTGTCACTCAAACTGTATTTTAGAGAAGGGGCCAGGGTCAACTATTATTTTTTAATACTAAAAACAGATACATCGCCACAATATTCAAGAGATCTTCATGATTGAGCTGTGTGATTTTTCAATTGTTAGATATACGTAGGTATGGCTTAATCTGTGTTACGGTGAACCTGGCATTTTGTTTGTTTTCGCCTTAAAACAAGAACATCATAAAGTGGAGAAATTAGAGAGATAGAAAAAGTGAAGAGAAGAAACGATTCATTGTCGGTACGAGCGTAGAATGCATGGAAGAGAAAGAGAAAAAGGGTAAGATCTGTGAGTGAGACCACATCTTTGTGAGAGGCCCTACTCAGATTTTGCCTCTGACCCTTACACTACCCACCAATGCTCTTCACCAGCGACGTAACACTCCCTGCCTGATACCGAATCTCATCCCCAACATTACTGTCCAAAATATCAATCAACTTTCTTTCACGTAACATATTCTTACATTTACTATTTCTACCACTCAAGAACATCCTTAACAATCCAACATTAACGATGTGTTGTTGTTGGATTCCCTTCTTTCTTTTACTCTCCCCAATCGAAATAATCACTGTAATATTATTGCCCTACCCACCACAGTCTAGTTAGTAGTCTATGTTCTGTATTCATTCAAGTTGCAAATTCAAAGTACAATTCTTGAAAAGAGATTTTAATGTTACGAGATTTAATCCATCAATTTATTTCTAGTACTGATTCCTATGGCAACTTGTAAACGCACGTTCTCCCATTAATGCTTGTCTTCTCCTACTTTTCTCTCTCTATTTTATTTTATCCAAATCTGGGAGAGAAACGGTTTTGCATGATTCCACATTTACATATATGGCTTGATTTCTATATTCCGTAAAAGTTGTTATATTATTAATTCATTTACTGAAATCAAGAATTTCAACATTATACGTTTTAGACATTTTACATTGGATGTACTATTGATTTTATATTAGATCTGATGTAAATGTTATGGATTTCAAAAGTGAAGATTTCTTATATTGGTCACTAACCAATGAAAAAGATGGCAAAGAACGTGAGTATGAATCTAAATTTTACATTAAGTAAAAATGAATAAATTGAACACCATATAAGGATGAAGACTTATAAACTCATTGTTTTAAGATTTTAAAGTTTTGAATTAGAGGTGATGTCAATCCCTTATATGTAAATTGGGTTCATATCTCATTAGTGATTTATGTTTCTGGTAATCCTCTCTCAAACAACACATAACAAAGACAAGATAATAATATATGAGTGAGTAAAAACCTCATTTTAGAAATATGTTAGTGTTCAATTTTAAACATTTTGTACATCAATTTACATATGAACTTATATAAAAAAGTCTCAACATTTTATTATTTATTTATGAGTATACACTTTTTATCAAAAATAAAGAATTAATTGATTATAGAAAATATTTGGATGTTCGATCCTTTTACAAATATAAAAAAAATAAAAATTACAAACATAAAGATTGTTTTATATATCCCAAAACATAAAATAAAAAAACATATGTTGATTGCTCTTGTCGTTTCGTTTTACCAATAAAAGAAATTTATCTTGTTCTTATACGTGTAATGTCTTGTAATCCAACATTCTTTTAACCGATTTAATTCATTAATTTCAGTGTATCTGCATCTTTACTGAAATATGCCTTTACATTTACATCACTTTATTATGAATTATGTCTGCCCTTATATGAAGTTCATACTGAAACCTCCTTTTTTTCATACATTGCTTAGGCTATCGTGTGACTTCATCCAACAACTAATAGATTAAAATGAACAAACAAAAATGTGATCACGCACAAAATTTAAAATAATTCAACTTAATTTGCATTATTTAACAGTTTAAACTAGCAGGACGAACACAATTTATAAATGTAAAAGCGATTAACAATAATACAATATAAAAATGTAATTTTGTATGAACAAATCAGTTAATTTAAAATTTATTATTTAACTAGAATAAAAAATAAATTTGCAATTACACACCAAAGAAAATATCATATGAGTATCTTTGGCACTGCTCTCATTATTTCATAACCAACAATTGGTTTTTGCACACGTGGGACGTCCCTCTTTGGTTGTGAATGGCCTAATGCATTTAAATCTCGACATCAAAAGCATTCTTCATAAATTTTTGGGCCAATGTTTCTTTATATAATGGCGACGAAATTCCAATTTAATGAAATTCCAAGTTCAAATCTTATTTTAACCATTTTTATAGTAATATCTTTTAATGTTTTATATTTTTTTATGAATGTTTTATTTAACCATCTTAATAACACGATATCTTTTTCTTTTTTATTTCACTATTGGATTCAACTCTACTATAGATTTCTGATTACATTTTTCACAATATTCCTAAAAATAATCGATGACCAAGCTACGCGTAAAAAATTTCCGTATAATAAATCATTCAACGTGGTAAAGAAATAAAAAAAATATTATATTTTTCTTAAAATATTGACATTCTTGGCACTATTGTATCAATGAAACAAGATTGAAGTTGTTTTGAGAATGAGAAGTATGGTATTATTATTGGAAATGATGGGTGGAACTTGTATTGTAGTTAGAAGGTGGTAAAAATGTTAGAAGAATGATTTGTGTTTTTTTTTCGGAGGATGAAAGACAAAATAACCGACCTTCCCTTTGGTGAGTGTGTGAATGAGAATGATAAGAAGAAGAAGAGACTTGAAAGAGTCCAAAAAAGGAAAACCATGAGCTATGAGGCTATGGAATAGTGACCGTACAAGTTTGGTGCCTACACTACACTGTCTAAAGTATGTCTACGTAGCTTCACTCTTTCATCCCTCCAACTCATGTTTTTTCATTTCTTTTTCACTCAAATATCCTATAAACTATATTGATGGATTTTATTTCATTTATTTTTTACTTAAATTATTCTAAATTTTAGTGGTGTGTTTGGATTTGAGTGAGAATTTGAGAAAGAGTGAATAGATGAATTTAAGAGAATAAAAAGGGGACTATCATATTGTTTGAATTAAGAGAAATATGATATAATTTAAGTAGATGTGAGATCAAAACTTATATATATTTATGTATGATAGATTTAAAAAATATTGTAATGAATAAAATTATATAATTATCATTTTATTCATGAGGATAAAGGTGATAAATTTAAATATAAATAGTGAAATTATTATTATTAGTGTTATTTTATACTTAAAAAGTAATGGAATGAAATAAGAAAATTGGGAGAATAAAAACGACATAAGCAACAAATTTTTGCTTTCACGTGAATGGAGAGGTTGTTGAAGTCTTTCAAAAGAACTTGAACAATATATAATTGCACATCTCTTCAAAACGTAAGATGGTTCATTGTATTCATCGCTCTCAATTCGTCGCAACACTCCTCCCCAAACATGCAGAAACAAACATCTCAAATACTCACATATCCGTTAGTGGCCACAATACATTTCTTGATCTAAACAAAGGCTAAAGACGGATTTAAAATAGAGAATGATAAAAATAAAGAACACAAAATATAAAAAGGTATGATTCTTTAAATTAATAAGAGCGAAATATAAAAAAATTAAATTATAAATAATTTAACAGGTATGATAAATTTTTAAAAAAATATAAAATAATAAATTTGCATCAAAGCCAAACCATTGCTTTTTCTAAATGTTTTCACCCAAAGACAATAAATAAATGATATCATATTTACTTACTATAAATGTGTTAAAGTACTATTTATGACAATCAATCTTTTAAGATTTGAAACTTAAATGATTTATGTGGATTAACATCTTAAATGTCATGTTATATAATTTTAAGAAAATCATTTTTAATAATTAAATTTTGATAACTTTCTTGTACAATTTGAAATATATGAGATTGAATTTTCTTAATAATTTTTCATTTTCTTATTTTTTTATATTTTTTTATATTTCAAAACCATTTAAAAGTATCTATATTACACTTTATAAAGATAAAATTTGACTCCGACAAAAAAAAAAACTGAATCTCAACATTTGAGAGCATGCTATATTGAATTTATAATGTGAAAGTATTCTTTTTGTCAGCACAATAAAAAAAGACATTTTATGTTTTGAAAGGACATAAAGAGTTGGAGAAGGATAATTGAGTTTTCAAAATACAAATATCTTTATATAAATTGTAGTATAGGTGAATAAATAAATTCATATTCATAGATATTTGGTTGAATTTGTGTCAAAGAATAATAAATAAATTTATTAAATATAAATACCAGTAAGACGCACACACATTATATATATATATATATATATATATATATATATATATGATTATCTATTTTTGAATTTTTTATAATTATAATTTTTTCATTTGAATATTAAATTTTTTATGATATTATATTTTCTTTATATTTGACATTAAAATTTTTCATGTCAATATGTTATATATGGAAATATTATATAATGAAATATTACTAGAGTTGATAAATATTTAAAAAGTAAGAGATTAACTAAAATAATTAAAAAATTAAAAAAATTGCTAAAACCGGTTTTTAATTGAAAACACACCAAACTTATTCTTGTTAAAAATAAGAGCTAAGAATGTTATGGTTGAATGTAATTATACTGTCTTATGTATAAAAGAGGTTTTATTATAAAACAATGGTTGAATGTAATTATACTATCTTATGTATAGAAGAGGTTTTATTATAAAACTCGGTTGATTTTAAAATTATTTATAAAATTAAATATATTTTTTGTTCTTTAATTTTGAATGAATATTAAAATTAGTTAGTGAAGTTTTCATTCAATATGTTTATGATATCGTTCAAGTAGTTTATTTGTATTTAACAAATTTTAAATTCAATATTAATTGAGAAATACATATAAAATGTTAAATAAATTTAATAAAATTTGATTAAAATTATTAAGCACATATCTTTAAGGACGAAGACTAAATTGATTTATAATTTAAAGAAAAAAACTAATTACAAAATTCAGCAAAAAAATATTAAGAAAAAAAATATTTAACTCTTATTTATAAAATTTTTGAAGATCATATTTTCTGAAAAGTGACAAATCAATTATATCTAGAACTGAATGAGATTTAACGAATAATAAACACCTAAAAAATAACAATATCCATAACAATACTTTTAACATGTCATTCTCTTACCACTTCCAAGAAGAATTGAAAAAAAAGACTTAGTGTACCAAAACACTTTTAATTAAACAATGGTAAACTGAATATTATAGTTGTGAAAGACTAAAATAAGAAGAAGAGAGTTCCGTTTGGTAACAGCACCATGACATTCCCCCCACTAAGTTTTAAAATTTACGATCTGAATTGAAAGCAACCGGAATAAAGCAACAGCACGGAAGAAAAGGGTGCAACACAAAAAGAAGAAAGAAGACTAACCAAACACTGTACCCACCAACAACATTTTAAATTCACACCATAAAGTCCTTCAATTCTAACTTTGTTTCTGCTCTCCTCATTTTACTTTCCTTTCAACGCATCGCTTTTCTCTTCATTTTTTTAAGTGCCATCAGTTCCACCCATCTCAAACACAATTCCCTCCCAACATTAAACCACATTTCGGTTACATTTCAACATTTTTCATAACACATACTCTTTTGTTAAACTTTACTATAAATACACCATAGTTGTTTGTTGGAAAATAATGTCTACAATTTTTTTCATTTTAATATTTTCAGGCAAAGATGAAATTGGTAGTTTATTAAATTATTGCTATTTTCTAAAGTACCATCTATCTCAAAAACAGTTCCCTCGCTCGCTCTGCCCAATCCCTTAACACGCAATATTAAATTCAGAAAAAGAAGAGAGAAAAACAAAAACACAAATCGCGTGCCGATTAATCGCCCACCACGGGGAGGTGGAATGTTCTTCGATCGTCACATTCACTCACTCTCATTCACCACTATATAAACCCACCTTCCACACCTTTCTTCGTCATCACAATTCTTCAACAACACAAACACAAAACTCAAACTCTCCTCGAAACCTCTTTCTCTCTCTCTACAACTTCTCTCTCTAAAACAAACTTCGCTCCAACTGCAGAAATGGCGGCAATGCCCACATCTCCAATGAACCTCAACATGATTGACTCTAACTTCGAAGTTGACAAGCTCACAAACGAAATCTTCTCCATTCTCGAGAACAATTTCCTCTTCGGCTACGGCGACGCCGAAAATCGCACCAATTCCTTTCAAAACGCGAAACCGGCGAAACACACCGCCGGCAAAGTCAGGATCCTCTGCATTGACGGCGCCGGCGCCACTGAAGGCATCCTTGCCGCAAAGTCCCTTGCACACCTGGAGGCTTGCCTTCGCCGCAAGTCTGGCGACGCGAACTCGCGCGTCGCCGATTTCTTCGACGCTGCTGCCGGCTCTGGTGTCGGTGGTGTCCTCGCTGCTCTGCTCTTCACTCGCGGGAAGGATGGCCAGCCGCTGTTCACCGCGGAGGAGGCGCTGAAATTCCTCTCTGACAACCGCCGCAAGATCTCCCGCCGGCCGGGGATCCTCCGTCGAGTGCTCCGGCCCGAGTCCAAGGCGGAGAAGCTCTTCCGAAAGACGTTCGGCGAGTGCACGCTTAGGGACACCGTGAAGCCAGTGCTGATCCCGTGCTACGACCTCGTAACGCGCGCGCCGTTTGTTTTCTCGCGCGCCGATGCGCTGGAAATGGACGGCTACGATTTCAAGATGAGCGACGTGTGCGCTGCAACGTCAGCTGACCCTTCCTTCGCGGGCCCCACCGTGATGCGGTCCGTCGACGGCAGGACGAAGATAGTGGCCGTCGATGGAGGCGTTGCGATGAACAATCCAACAGCTGCCGCCATCACGCACGTGCTCAATAACAAACACGAGTTCCCTTTCTGTAACGGCGTCTCTGACCTTCTCGTCCTCTCCCTCGGCAACGGAGAGTCAGACTTTAACGCCGTTAAATCACCGTCTGGTTTCGTAAAGATAGCTGGCGAAGGTGCTTCTGATATGGTAAGAATTACCAAATTTAATAATCTTCATGTTTTATGTGCATTCTTATCTTATAAAATAAAACGCATTGCAATTCACAGTTTAGTTAATGACATTCTAGTCTTATTCTTCTAATTAAACATTTTAGATTAATTAAAGAAATCATTATGATACCAATAATTAACCCAGTTACTTTTGATCCCCTATAAACTAAATGTAATAATAAAAATAACAATACAATCATATGCTAAAATATGCTTTGTTAACATGAAGTTTTAATTAATTTGGTAGTTAGAGAGAGAGGACAATAAATGTGTTAACTACCTTACAAACACACCCGACATATTTGGTTATATAATTATATGTAACTAGAATAATAAAAAGAATGAATGAATTGGTTTACTTTAATTATTGGTTTAGATATGTATTCTGATGGGAACGAAAATAAAATAATGCAGGTTGATCAAGCCGTATCAATGGCATTTGGTGATTGTCGGATGAACAATTATGTGCGGATTCAGTCAAACGGTGTTATGTCGAAGGCGAACAAGGGCCCGCAGGTGAAGTCCTGCAAATCAGAGACGGATTTGTTGGCAGTTTCGGAGGAGATGTTGAGGCAGAAGAACGTTGAATCCGTTTTGTTCAAAGGGAAGAAGGTGGCTAATAACTCCAACTTGGAGAAGTTAGAGTTGTTTGGGGGAGAGATAATTAAGGAAGGAGAGAGAAGAAAAACCAGCATTTTACCAACTGTGGTATTGAAGAACAACAACGCCTCACCCTCCCCCAGCAGAACCTCCTCTGCCACAACCTTGTCCACTTTGTCTTCTAATTGTTGAGGGAGAAGACAAACAATGGAGATCAGAGGGAAGAACATCCAAAGTTAGATTTGATTGTTGGGTTGAATTTTTATGCGAGTTTTTAAGTTTGTGGTGTTGGGTTAGCTGCCGCTTGGGACCAATTAAGGCAAATTGAGACTGAGCTGTGCAGAACCGAATCCTTACTACTACTTCCACTGCCTTCCTAAATTATTTTTTTTTCTTTAGTTTTTCGTATATATTACATGTATTTAGTGATAGTGATTTGTGTAAATGGCTATTGTCCCGGATGAATTTTGGTTAAGGTTAGAGCTGTGCTTGATTTGTAAGAGAGAAATGTACTGTTCGGTAAGAACGTCTCATAGTAGTAGTATTGTGACTGAATGAATGCAATGAAAAAAAACACTGATTTTGGAAATTTGGATCATTTGCACCTTTAAATTGTTTGGAAAGGAAACACAGGATCATTACAATACCATCCTCTTAAAAGAATTAGAAGTTATGGTAGTTTTGAGAATAGGATATTTGGTCGCGATAAAATTTAAGGCTGTACTTAGCTTCGCTCGTCAAATCGAGTAAAATTGAAATCGAAGTTGGAAATGCCATTTTTGTTGGCATTCCAGAAGCTGTTACAGTTCACTCTTAATAATAGTCATTACCAATTCAATCACAGAAATTGTTAAGTGATCCCAAAGTATTTTAGTGGGAGAGTTGCAGGAATGATTTAGAATGAATAGGTTAGCACGATTAATACGTACGCGTGACACAGTATTGACGTTTTTGTGTAGGGCTGGTATTGGTTCAGTATTTTGAAAATAAGTGGTCACCATGTAGCACGTTGAAATTGAGTATGCTGTTATACCAAGACAATAATAATAATAGTATTCAATGCTTGAAATTTACGAAAAGATTTTTCATGCAGGACCACTACTTGGCACGGAAAAACCAGCACAAAAAATAACAGTATATACTTGAAATTGAATTTTATTAAAGTTATTTTGGCGCTAAGAAAACAATTTTCACATTTTTAGTGAAAAGTACAAGTTGTAATGTTTACTACTGGATTTACATTCTATAATTCAAAGTCAATTTTGGTAAAGTATTTCCATTTAGCTTAAACAAAAAAACCCTTTTGGCAGGGTTTGAATGCATTAAGGTACGTGGTGGGTCGAAAAATGAGAGTGGAATTGCCACGGGAGTTTTTGTGGTGGGTGGTAGGGTGTATTAATGTTGAAGGGGACTTTATAGTGTTCTTGAGTTGTATTTGTAGAAACATAGGTGACATTTTTAGCAGTTTAACATCATCCACCCTTTTCCTATTTAGTTAAACTATTAATTTCAAATTACGTTATGATTTTTATAGATTATATGCATCTCTATATAAATGCTTGTGTATTTGCCATGAAAAAAAATAAACACAAATAAAGAAGAGTTTGTTGGTTTAATCGGTACGAAAATGAAAGAAAGAAGAAAAATACCCAAATACTTTATATACACAACAAAAGAGAAAAAACACCAAGAACACAATATTCTTTATATAATTAATTATATTTATATTCTGTTGCAAAAGAAAGTTGTAAAACAATTCACTTGAAATTAGGACCCTAAGAAAAATAATTTTACCATTTTGACAATTTTTTTTTACGATCTGACGTGATATTTTTAAGTAGTTTATCATTTTTTCATTTTTTATTTTTTTATATTTCAAAATCACTTAAAAGATATCAACACAGATTAAAAGATAAAATTGTTAAAATTTAGTTGTCAAAATATCATTGTCCTTAAAATTTAGTTGTCAAAATATCATTGTCCGAACTATAATATATTATAGTATTACCACATTTGATTACGGAAATTTTTTTTACAATAATAATTAACACTATTTTTTATTTTTTACTTTTAAATATGAAAAGAATATTTATATTTTCTTATCTCTACTCATATTTAGCTATTTTTCTGTCTGTTTTCCTGTATTTCTAGGATAAGTCCATTCGTAGTATTTGTTTTTTCTCCTATGTATCAAGAATCGATATTTTATAATGTATTTTCATAATGGGCTGCTGAGTAAGCTGTCCCAACTTGAAGGATAATAAGACATACATCATTTTAACTTCAAATAAATAATTTAATTGAAAAGTTTTTGTCATACAACAAATTATCAATTACCTTACTATATATAATTAAGATATCTATCATTTCTATATATAATTAAGATATTTTCATCAATTTAACTCGTTTCAAATCCAAAACAATTATTTGATCAAGAAAAAGAACATAATAAATATTAATATTAAAGTAAAAACTGCAACTCCGTATTTTATCCTAAGGACGTTATTATAATTGATAAACCGATTTATTCTTCGCTTCCTGATATTGAAATTTTATTTTCCCGTTCCCATGGCCCAAGTCACTATGTTAGCCCATATTGAACTTTCTATCTTAATTTCTTTAAATAATGATTATAGTTGTGCAAATTCTCCATGTGTATTTTTAGAAGCAAAACAAAAATTCAACATAATTTTTTCTTAAATTAAAAATTACGTTATATATAAATTCACACGTAAAAAATTCCCTTATTTGGACTTTCTCGAAATTAAATTTTGTAATTTATGAAGAAATTAAATTATTTTAATTTTAGTCCAGATATGAATGGCAATTTAGGATTTAGGTCGAGTGAGTGTGTGGGAAATGTTGGTTACTGGTATCTAGACAGAGTTCTTTTATAGAATTTTTTTTATTAAATTTATAACTATATATATAAATTGGGTTCTCGGTTTTGTATTCATATTTCACAATTTTAATTTTACTCTTTATAATAATATTAAAATTTTAAAAGTTAACCGTTATTTCTAATTATTTTTTATAAAATTATTTATTTTTTCTCTTTCTATTTTTTTTATTCATGAACAATTATTTCTTTATATTTTTTACATTTACTTCACTTTGTATTTAATACATATAAATTTATTTTATATATTAATTTAATAATATTATAATATTATTATCTGTTAATAAATATCATGTTATATTTAAAAAACGTATATAAATAGACACGATAACACATATATTTACTCTAGTTTAAGATAAAAATGATAGTGTAACAATGAAAAGACGAAGTGTATTTAGCAATTGGCCTATAAATTTTTGGTTAAAGTAAACCGGATTCAGGAATCACCTTTGGGCCGGCGAATAGAAAATATCTCGTTTTCTGTTGGTAAGGGCTTTTCTTTTTCTGCACTCCCATAATTCTTAAATCCACGCTGATAATTTTCTAAATGATGATTTTAGCTTGTATGCTATATTTTAATGATAATTTTAGAATTCTTTATTACGGAATCTTGTAAATCAAGGTTTGTAGAATAGTATATGCATAACAAGACTTTTTGAACAAACTTTCTGAATCAAGACTTTTAGAATAAAATGTCCAAAACATACCGAGATGTTTTTCGAGACAACCTTTAAAATAAGTTTTTCCAGAAAATTTTTTGGAACAAACTTATTGAAATTTATGAGAAGTTTTTTTATGACAAACTTTTCATAACAAATTTCTGAAATTCTACATAAACCCATCTTCCTTTCTGAAGTTAGTAATATGAAAATATTACAGAATGACCAATATAAAACTTTACTAAATTAGACAATTTAAGTGGAAAAAAAATTGAATAACAAGTGATCATCGTTGCATGACTCAATAACAAGTGTACAATGAAAATGTGAAGTCCAATGGAATATATATATATATATATATTGAAAACAATGACGGTAACAATGACTACGACAAAAGAAGTGCAACAAAGAAAGTTATTTCAATCTCTTGTTATTAACGTAGGAGTGCAGGTAGTATCATGGGGGTGAAGAAAGAAGAAGCTTTCCAAATTGTTAGAAAGCCCAATGAAATATTATCGCGTCATTTGTTTATTTTCGTATCTGTTTTTTTTTAAGTAATATTTAAGTATCTGTTGATAGCAGTCCTACGTTTATGCGATACCTTTTTTCATTACAATTAAATATTAATATAACCTTTTTTTAATGACGCAGCAGTGATGACATTATCAATGTTATAGTCGCACATTAAATAAAACAAATTGATAATATAGACAAATAAAAAATAACAATAAAAAAATCTATATTATTAGGATTAAAAATGTTTAGTTAATCAATTTTATCAATGAAACCTTAGGCAAAATAGTTTGCAATATAAGACTTGTGTCTTTTATTAAATAGAGTAATAATAAAATAATTTCACTTTTTTTGTCAATAGGTTCAAAAGTTATTATTATTATTTATCCAAACATTGTAAGGAACTGATAAAGTGATTAGTAAAGTAAATGAGTTAACATTTAAGTTAACATGAAGTTTCTTAAAATAGGTTCTTCCAATGAATTAGTTCGAAAAATCTGTAAAATGATTTAAGTTAAACAAAAGAGTTCTGATATACGTTGAATTAGGTGAATTTTTGTTTGGTGTAACCTAAATAGAGCTTAGGCCAAGATCTTGTAATTAATTTTACAATTTCATAACTTTTAATCAGTGAGAAAAATCGTGTTTAGAAAAAAGGTGTTGGATATTTTTCCAACATTTATATATATAAAAAGTATTTATGGTATGCTTTTATTTGAAAAAGTACAATTTTGAAAAGAATAAAAACTAAAACCAGATTCCATGTAAAGTTGCAAAGTTGTCGCTAGAACAAGCCGAAGAAGCAAACGCAGGAATTGAGCATAGCATAGCAGAGCGTAGCAGAGCATAACAGAGGAAGAGTGCGAAGAAAGGATCATCATTGTGGATGGCAGAGGGGAACGGTGACAGAACTCTGCCGAAAATCGCAGAGGCATTCAAGGACCTCGCAAGCGTCGTCACCGATTCGCAGAACGCGGAGGTGAAGGTTGCTCCCTTCTCCCATGCCTGTTCTCTCGTTTCCCCTCTTTTTGGTTGCTTGGGTGTCGCCTTCAAGTTCGCCGAGATGGATTACGTTGCCAAGGTATTCGATTCCCTCACTCAGGATCCTTCAATTAAACCTTTTTCTTATTTATTTTTCACTCCATGCTGTTTGTTATGGCTGTTTCTGGTTTGGATTGTGGTTGATTGTTTGATGTGTGGTGGTAGGTTCATGATCTGATAGAGGCGTCGAAGTCTATTCAGAGCTTACAGTCTCTGATTGATCTGGATGTCCGAGGTGGCACCGTCAGGAAGGGAGGTAGCCACACGCGGAATCTGCTGAGAGTGAAGCGCGGACTTGACATGGTCAGAGTACTCTTTGAGCAGATTCTGGTTACTGAGTATGTGCATCACTCACTTGTTTACTATTTGCCTAGCTTCTTTTATTTGAACTTTGCGACATTGTGTTTTCAACAATTTTATTGGAAATTGTCACTGTTGATGCTATCGAAAATTGTGGCTGCAATTTTGGTTTCGACTTGATAGCTGAGACATCCGAAACCTTGATGTTTCAGTCGCAATTTCAGTTGTGATGTGGTGCCGTGACCTCCAAAACCTTGATGTTACCATCACAGTTGTTGTGGACTGTTTTTATAACCTTGCCAGAGAGTGGAAATGGAGTGCAGTGAAAATGAAGGGATGGATTGAGGAGAGTGGCGATAGAGATCTTCCAACTTTGCTTTGTATGGATGAAGCTGTGAGCAATAAGAATTCTCGTTTTAAGACAGTAAGCAGTGAGGTTTTGAATTGTGGTTGTGATGTAGTCGCGATGCTTCATATTTGAAAAAAATTTCTGATAAATAGACTGCAACTGCTGCTGCAATATGGTCAACGAGACCTCAAAAACCTTGATTTTGCAACTGTGATTGTGGTTGTGGGTTGCTATCTAAAACCTTGCCAAAGGAGTGGAAATAGAGTGCAATGAAAATAAAGAAATGACTTCCATTACTAATCCACGAGTACGCCATAGTTAATGTGGAAAATTGATAATTGAGGTCTTACCGTTTTGCTTTGTATGAGTGAAACAATAGGGATAAATAATTTCATGCTTGCTATGCTGCTATCCGTTGAATAATTTTAAGACATTGAAGAGCTAGGTTTAAGTTGTGGTCGTAGCTTGGTCACATCCCAGATTTTGCCGAAACTGGATTGCAGTTGTAATATGGCCAAGGAGACACCAAAAACCTTGATTATGGACCGTTTCTAAAACCTTGCCAAAGAGTAGAAATAGAGTGCAATAAAACTGAAAGTTAAGCAAATTTCATCCGTTAGAAAAAAAGAGAGTAATGATTGGGTTTTTCCCTTTTGCTTTATATGACTTAAGGCATGGGGAATAAAAGTTCCATATTTACCACTTATTTCAATTATCTATTTAGTTTGTGTTTTTTGAACTGTTGAATAAGGGAGGAAGGTAGGTGGCCTGCCTAGCTGTGTGTCTAATCTTCAACTTTGTCACACCTGATCTTATGGGCTTGGTTGGTGGTGCCTAGCATATGTGTTTTTCCTTTAAAAGAATCTAGTTAAGTGTTGAACTATGTGTTCATTTGTGGTTCTTTTTCATACCTTGTCATTTCCTACGTTCATTCTGTAAAAAATACGAGCAATCTGTTCAGGCTGGTAACTGATCTAATTCTCTTACCTGCTGTGTTTTCTTTGTAACTAACCACTAGTGACCAGTAAGCACACTCCAGTACTCTCATCAGCAACCGACTGGCTCAGGTTCAGTTTCCGGACCTGTTTCATAAGACAGAAAAATAATAATTGATTAAATTGAGAATATTTTCCATTCTTTTTGTTTATATCCACAGCCTTATTGTGCGGAGGTGGGTTGCATTATTGATAAATATTTGCAAAAGTTTGTTTCTTACGTGAAGCCAGCAAATACATCTGTGTAAGAAACACATGTCGTTAGATCTGATAGTAAATGAGCTGAGTTACTGGGTGTCTTTTCTGCAGGGGTAATTCCCTTAAGGATCCAGCTTCCAAAGCTTATGATCAGGTGTTTGCACCCCACCATGGTTGGGCAATCAGGAAGGCTGTTGCTGCTGGAATGTATGTCCTTCCTACAAAGGAACAACTTTTGAAGAAACTCAATGAAGATGGTAAGTAGAGGATTTGGCCTGCTTGCACTTTTATTGGAATTTAAATCCTGAAAAAAAAAAAAACAAATTTAAAGTGTGGTTGTTTTTAGAGCTTGAGCAGGGGAGGCAGGCAGTATGAGATATCATTTTTGTGAAATCTATGCATGACGAATCAGGAATGGTTAATCATTTTACCCTGCCTATCCTAAGTTAGTGGTTGCATCTCTTGTTTAACCTTGAAGTTTGTGATAGTGATCTCAGTCTTACCACTTACGTTTAGATGATAAAGCTTTCCCTCATCCAAAGTTGCTTTGTTGCCACACGTCTATGAATGAGTTTGGATTTCAGTTGTGGAGCATTCAGACCAACTTTCAGTTTTTATTGAATATTGTGCAAACATGTTTGGTATTTTTTAGATCTAGTTAGAGGAAAAGTTTCACCATAAACTCATGTTGATCTAAAAACTGCAATGAATTGTTTCTTTTCAATTCAAATTAATTTCCTAACTGAAATACAAACGTATACTATGTCCTTAACAGCTTTAGAAGCATAAAGATTAAAACGAACATGATATCGTTTCTATTCGTTTCATCATATTGTTTCTTGTGATTGTTCTTTTTACCCTTCTTTCTCAAAGGTAAATCAAGTCAGTGTACAAGAATAGGGAAAGGGGAAGTCATGTCAGATATTATATTATTCAAACTTGTCTAGTAAATTGAAGTTGACGTAATTATGATGTTCACTTTTCTGTTGTATTTTTTATTGGAATCTTTGTTTCAGAGGTGACAGCAAAAGTTCACATGCAAAGTTATGTCACTGCATCAGCACCTCTAATCCAATACATCGACAAACTCTTTGTTTCTAGAGACTTGGGAATAGATTGGTGAATCTTGGATTGTAATTGAGATTGTACAATATGATTTACTGTTAATTATATGGCATAGTTCTTGTATTAATGATTACTAAGTATTCATTTGTTATAGAATTTGTTTATATTGCAATAGATATTATAGGCTATTGAGATGGTACCTGATATTGTCACTGAAAGGTAACGGTGGCTTACGAGTAAGCTTTTCCTTCAGTTTTGGAGGATTACTTTGTGAATTGATGGGTTAATTGATAATGTCTTTTAATTAAAGTAAAATAAAAATGGTAATGTTTTTCTGTCAGAAAAATGGAGTAGTTACGGATCCGGCCTCCCCATGTTTGTAGTCTATGCTTTTGTTTTTCGTTTGAGGTGTTCAAATTTAGTTTAGGGAATAAATTCAAATTGGACTGTCTTTAAAATATATCAGTATATTAAAGTTGTATAGAAACTCTGTTTTATAGCCACAAAACTTGATTTGCTTTTTCTATATGTATACGTACAAGTATTGAAAATAATATGATACAATACGTATTATATACATATCAAAAAATATATAATAATTTTTAAAAGTATAATTGATATATCAAAAAATATACTATAATTCTTGAAAATATAATAGATATATAATTGTTATCGTGTGAATTTGAATTAAAATCATATGTATTAAAATTATCAATATAAAAAATTAAATTATTGTCATTATAAAAATACTTGTATATATTAGATATTTTATTAATAAGTATCGTACAAATATTCTAAAGTATCTGATACGAATACTTGTTGGATATAGATATATGATTTAAATTAAAGTATCTGTGCATCATAAATTTTTGTAAATGCAAATTTGTATAAAAAAATTTAAACCAAAATTTACTTTGCTAATCTTAATACTATGCTTACAGATACTAATGGTTTTATGATTTATAATTTTACAATTTTTGAAATTATCATATGATTATTATTTCGGTTAATTTTAATATATCTAATATGGTGTTTAATTTATAAATAAGAATTAATGAATATAAAACTTAATTATAGGCCTCAGAGAAAGTTAGAATAATTGATATGTAATTATCTTACATTATATATTAATTTCTTATTTTCATACAATCATTTGAGTATATTTTTTTATATTTTTTTATTATTCACAGAAATTCTATTATGTAGTTTTTTAATATTTTTACAAATAATTAAAATCAAGTTTAAATAGAACTTTGGTTCTTTTATTTTTTTTTAATCCGGAATTTCGATTATTTATTTTAAGAGAGATATTAACTACCATTATTTTAGAAAATATGGAATTTTGATAACACATTTAAATGCAAATATGTTTATATATTTATTTATTCTTGAATCGAGTACTAGATCTAACATATTCATGTTTTATTTATTTTATTTTGCTTGAATCGAATCTAGATCAAACATATTTATTTAAATATTATAAAACCTATTTAATTAATTATAAAGGTAGGAAATAACAATCATAAACAAAATTAAAAATTAAACAATATTTACTAAATTAAGTTATCAAAATGTTTTTATCTCAAGATGAGTGATACAATAAAGTATCAATTCGGCAAAGAATATAATTTATAAACTATATTTAAGAACTTGAATTTTTCCAACTGTTTTAAAGGAGTTCCTTGAAATGAATAAATTAAAATCATAATTTTACGAATTAAACATAAAACAAAAGAAAAAAAAAATGGTACCCAAGAAAAACCTAAAACAAAATAATCAAAAACCCAATTGCACCCTCCAAAAAAAATCAAGAACAAGCAAGCTGAGTTTTTTCGTTTCAGTCTCTCCTAGTGACCTACTCTTCCTTCGTCTCTGAATGCATCATATTCACACGCCCCTTTCAAATCCCTAATCCGCTTCAAATCCAATCTTCAATACCAATGGAGGATTCCGAGGGAGTCCTCAGCTTCGATTTCGAGGGCGGCCTCGACACCGCTCCCTCCGCCGCTGCCGCTCCCTCCGGCCCGCTCGTCCAACACGACTCCTCCGCTGCCGCTTCCGCCGTGTCCAACGGAGGCCCTCCTGCCCCGGCTCCCTCCGCAACGGACCCCGCAGCCGTCAACGTTCCCGGCCGGCGGAGCTTCCGGCAGACGGTATGCCGGCACTGGCTGCGCAGCCTGTGCATGAAGGGCGACGCGTGCGGCTTTCTGCACCAGTACGACAAGGCGCGGATGCCTGTGTGCCGATTCTTCAGGCTCTACGGAGAGTGTCGGGAACAGGATTGCGTGTATAAACACACGAATGAAGACATCAAGGAGTGTAACATGTAAGTGTATGAGTACATGTATGTACATATATGTATGTAAAGTTCGTTCGTATTTAGGCTGTGATGAATGTTATATTGTCATATTATGTGTTTGAGTTGTTTGTGGTTGGGTTGTGAGTTATGGTGTAAAGGATCTGTGCTCCCAAGTGTTTTTGTTTAAGAAAATCTTATGTACGTACTACCAAGTTGCTTAATATATAACCGAGGACGTTTCATTTGTGTTATTTACTCCACTTTCATTTTTTGTCCAAGAAAATGTTTTTCATTCTATGTTTGTTGAGTTCAATTGTTTATTACTTTAATTTCTTTGCGTAAGATAAGATTGTATATGCTTCTAATTTTAAAACTTTGCATCTGTAGGTACAAGTTGGGATTTTGTCCTAATGGTCCTGATTGCCGATACAGGCATGCGAAATCTCCTGGACCTCCACCTCCTGTTGAAGAGGTCCTTCAGAAGATCCAACATCTATATTCCTACAATTATAATTCATCTAACAAATTTTTCCAACAAAGGGGTTCTAGCTATGCCCAACAAGCTGAAAAATCCCAGCTTCCTCAAGGAACTAATTCTACAAATCAAGTGGTGGCTGGAAAACCATTACCAGCAGAGTCGGGAAATGCCCAGCCACAGCAACCAGTTCAACAGTCTCAGCAGCAGGTCAGCCAGAGCCAAATGCAAAATGTTGCTAATGGCCAGCCTAATCAAGCCAGTAGATCTGCTACCCCTTTACCTCAAGGAATATCTAGGTGTGTTCAGGGTCTTGTAGTTTTCAGTCAACCTATGTAAAATATTTTGAGTATGCTTACTGTTACATAAATACTATAAGCAAGGTACAATTTTTAAGTGTTTTTTTTCCGTTTGGGGGATTATACTATTATTTGCCTTCTGTAGCTAGTTTTTTCTTAAATTTACTGCCATTTACTTGGCAGCCAACACATACATTTCACGCTGTACAATATTGGCTGGTTACACTTAATGCATATTCGTTTTAGTATATTTCTTTTATTTTCCACTTTCTTTTGCCACTTATTGATTTTCAAGTTTTTAAACATAATTGTAAACTGTACAAAGTCATCTTTCTAGTTTCTAGTCCGTCTTGGAAATGTAATAATCAAATAGGGTAAGGTTCAAGTTCTTCACTACTGAATGTTAAAACTGGTCAGGGGATAGTGTTTTTTATTGCCTGAAAAAACAATGATTGCCATTGACGCAAGTTATATACAAAGAAACAGAAAGATGTACCTGAGAGTAGTGAAGGCCTGTTGAAAGAAGGAGAGAAAAAGAGACACAGATGGAAATACAACGAAAGAAGGGAGAAATTGTTTGGGAGAGAGGGTAATGGCAAAGAAACTGGACAACTTGCAACAGGAATTGGAGAAGTGCAGGAGAAAAAATGGTGGAGAAAATCACATAGAGGATAGGCTGGAAAGTGAGGGTGGCATTTGGTGATTTTGGGTTAATGGCCTTGGACAGAACGAGGAGAGTTCTCTTGTATTCCTATTTTTTTACTCTAGTTTTTTATTTTGCTCTACACTCAGAAGATATATGAGGCATTACTAAATTTGTGTATTTGCTGAGAGGGCTGGAAAAGACCAATAAGTTGGGGTTAGTAGAGGTGAGTCAGAAGTGTTCCTAATTAAACTGTGCCTAGAAGCCAGCCTTTTAGCCATGGTAGCAAGGTAAAATACCAAAAGGGAAAGGTTAGATAAAAGAGACTTGTTACCAGTAATCTAATTAGTAGCCCTAGAGTCAAGGACTCAAGAACCAATAGATGGGGAATGAGAAAGACCAAAAAAGAGTTTTTAGTTTATACAACAAAACTAATGGGGAATTGAAGGCCTGACGAACCTCATCATTTAGAGGGAGTCAGTGTGAATGGTTAGTGGTGGTTGATGAGTGTTAGAATGTCCCCTTAATTGTGGAACCTTGGCTTGCCTTATTTTGCAGCCTCATGCATCCTCATTTTGATAGGTGAAAGGTTGATTGTCTCATATTGGCTAGAGACAAGGTTCAGTGTTATCAAAAACCGACCATGGTGGATTTTGGTGGCAGAATTTCCATTGGCCACCAAAACATGATGGCGGTGAATCGGTTTTGCATTATGACTCATAATAACTATGTTGGGCATCACGGAGTGTTAGTTTGGAGTGACCATGAAAGAATTATGGTCACAAAACTCCAAACTTATAAAAGCTAGCAATCAAGATTTTAAGCTTATTATCTAGCTCATTGGGAGCGTGAGTGCAGTTTTTAGTGCATTTGAACAAGTAAAAATTGTTGTTCATGATGTGACTTATTTCACTAATAATTTATTTTGTACAAAGTAGGAAGAAATTAATTAACATATAACTTATTCATAATGCAAATTCATTCAAAAAAGAGGAATAGACTTGACCACAAAAAAGTTGCATGATTTGGTTTGCATAAAGTATAGCAACAACTATCTCAAAGATACAATATTGGAGATGACATGGCCCTATTCTATTGAATGACATTGGTGAGCGAAATGAGTGGTTAATGGGACAAGTGGATGGGATGATGATAATGTTAATGAAGATAGGGAAATGAGTAGGCTTTTTATGATGATCCCTCTCTTAATTGAGCAACTATTTCTCAGGTAGTCGGATTACCAGGAATTTATAGAAGGAGAAATGCAAACAGTAAAAGAAAGCAAGAGCTAAGTGGTAGTCTTGTTATTGAATCTTCCCTAGCTTCTAAGAAAAGTCCTGGTGAAACATGAGCCCCAAAAGGAGGGAGGGGCAAAAAGAGAAGATTCAATATGGGGTTGAGAACGAAATGCAATTTGATAGCTTTAATTTTGGGTTTGAATAATTACTTAATTTTGACAATAGCTTTTTTGAAGGAGAAGAGGAGGAGGGGTATGCCCCTTTGGTATTGATGCCTATCTTAGATCCATTGTTGAGCCATCTTCATTACCAGACTGAAAGGTGGTAGCTTAGAGTGTGGTGGGGAGTGTTGGAATGTTGGCTAAGTTGCAATTACCCTAAGCTGCCTTAATGCGATATCTACTAGGCCACCTTAGTTGCAACCTCTCTGAGGACTGCTGTAATTGTGACCTCAAGGATGGTGCTTAGTTCCATATCAATTAAAGATATAACTGAATAGAGCTTACAAAGCTTGGGCAATCATCATTTCACAAGCCAATATTTTGGGATTGAATTAGGTCCTTAGTTCAATTCTAAGCTTACTTATTTACACTATTTTGGTCGCATTACTTATTTGGGATCTCTAACATCTCCCTCTTATATTGGGAACTAGACATCGCAAGTTTAAAGTTTGACTTCTATAGATGGTTCAATAGTGGGTAATTCAATAGGTCCAACAACCACTACTAGGATCACCAACACTCCTCTCATGTTGAGGTCTGAACATCCAACACTCTTTACTTTTTTCAGCTGTTTTTAGGGTGGTTTGCCGTTTCTACTATTGGCTTTACGTTTACAGAGAATTTTTCTGTTGTAAGGAGCTGTACTTCATTCCTTATAGTTGAATACTGTCCTGATTTGTAGTCATGACTCATTGCTGGAGAGAAGCAAGTTTATATACATACATACATATATATATATATATATATATATATATATGTATATATATATATATATAATATGTTTTGACATTAAAAGGTCAGAGATCTCTGTTTTCTTAACTTGTTATTGTGTTGTCTCTGTTATTCAAGTTATGGTATTGATCCTCTGAGTCTAAACTAGCATTATCTGATGGGTGATTTTAATCAAGCGCCAATACTGAAATGAGATTGATACATTATGATAGTCTTTGGAAGTTAAACGATGGATAAGTTTCATGAGGGGTTCACCACCTTCAAATTGAGTGTTTAATCCTATAAAGTGTTGCTTTAGTTGAATCAATATTTTCTCACTGGTGCGAATTGCTCTAATATACTTTCCAACCAAAACCTTAGGTATTTTATTGTTAAAAGTTGCAATCGTGAAAATTTGGAGTTATCTGTACAACAAGGAGTATGGGCAACTCAAAGGAGCAATGAATCCAAACTAAATGAAGCATTTGACTCTGTGGAAAATGTGATATTGATTTTCTCAGTCAACCGTACTAGACATTTCCAGGTATGTTTTGTGTTAAGCCCACCACTTGGCTAGGTTTGTTAAACTTTATGGATTTAGGCCATGATCTATTTTCTAGCCAATTGACTGGTATTCAGCTTTACAGGCTTACTATAGGCTCAATCCTTGGCTAAGAAATAACTTATCAATGTTCATGATATTTCACATTTAATATGGTGATTGAGCCATACTATCTTTCTGGCACCCATGTTTTAAATCTTCAACACGGCCTCTTAATATAAGTACTTCCATGACACTGTTGGTGAGATTGGTACTGCTTTTTAATTAATAGAAACTTCAAAAGTCGTATGTTTAATCACAGGTTGTTTAATTTTGCATATCATGCTCTGCTCTTGGCCTTTTTATCCCAAAAATTTTCAATGGCATATCAAGTTCTCTTCTGTATCACATGCATTGTATATAAGGTACTATTTTTTTTTTTTATTGGAAGACTTTGAGAAGTAGATCAAAGAGTGATTTTAGAATCTGCTATCACTTCTACTATTTTTTATATAAACTGCTAGTTTTTGTTTTAGCAGACAAACCAACAATAAAAATCACAGCTCTTTCTCTATTTTTGTAGTTTTATTTGACATATAATCAACCATGTTCTTTGTCTAGCATGTTTTTTCTTATTTATATATCTATTATTTGTTTCTTGAAACATATGTAACAGTTCGATATCAGAATCCAATTAGCCTGTAAAACTGTAATTTAAATACTGGAGATAAGTTAATCATAATGGATTAGTTGGAGAAATTGAGAGATAATTGATACTCTTTCTTTGATTTTGTTGTGATGCTTAAATTTGCTTAGGCATGAAGAAATGAATTAACCCAACTAATTTTATATTATTGATTGCTTGCTAATTGGTCTTTACTGATGATTTAATTCCACAAGAGGAATAGTCTTACAATTATAATTTTCCAATCTGCATTATGTTTACCTAGTAGATTACTTAATCCACTGTGATCATCGAATGCTTCCTGTCAGCCCTTAATAGTTTTCATTTATGAAATATAAAATGAAAAAGAACCCTCTCATGGCTTTTCTGTGGCTGTGGCCAATTTCCTGAACCTGAAGTTACCTGTGTTTTGGCAGGGTTGTGCAAAGATGACATCCAGAATTGGTGGTTCTGTTGCTGGGGGTAACTGGAAATATGCTCATGGAACTGCACATTATGGGCGAAACTTCTCAGTTAAATGGTTGAAGGTATAAAAACTCCTTTAACAACTTCCATATGTTAATTTTTTCAAGGGATAGCAATAGTCTTTGGTAAAATCACCCTAAGCATACTTAAATAGGTCCGTTGCCAAAGGGAAATTCAAATTTCAAATTGCTGTTCAGGGGAAATTTTAAAATTTATTACGTTGGATTTTAGTCACTATTCAGTTTATAATATTTGGGGTGTTCCCTTTATCCATTATGGTGAGGAGTTGCCTGTACAATCTGGAGAGACTCCTGATTGATGACTATTTAAAGTTAAAGGTGCAATACGTAAGATTTTGTGGAGTAATAATAGCATCTATTTGAAATGGAATTCAAAAACTTCAATACTTGATCTGAATATTTTTATTGATGTAACATGAATGGTTTGTACAATATGTACATTCAAGAGAATGGGATAAATAACAGAATCAATTCCTAATTGGGTTTGAATCAACAAATTAAGGAAACTAGGAAGTGGGAACGTGGGAGAGAATAAAAGATAAAAAAACTAGTGTATCCTTTCCAAGAGGCGCTCCTTTGTGAAGGCATATGGGATGGCTATTGTACTACTTTTGAAAGGAGGGCTCTAACTACTTTTGTAAGACGACAATTCTTCCTTTTTACAACCCTGTTTCATATTAGTTCATAAACAATACTATTATGAGACAAATTTAGAGAATTCATGATTCACATATAGAGTAACCTTATCATACCTAATTCTTTTGACATTTTTTGTCAAATTGATTTTGGAAGACCAAAAAAAAAATCAAAATCAAAAAAAGATTTGAAAGATCTGATTACTTTTCATAATGTGTGTCCATATGACATAGGTACATTCATCAATAAGATTAACAAACCATTTTTCTCTAGAAATATATTAAACAAATTCCAAAAATCAAACTGACTTAAGTCAAACGGGAAAATACTCTTTTTACCACGTGAGATAGGATACATTGGAAGTTGACAAAGATTAGATTAGAAAGACTCAATAAACTCTTTAGTAAACAAATGAGAAAACAAGGATTTGGTATGGTTGAATGAGGGATGTGCAAGACTTCTATTATGAAGCCATACATGGGAATTTGTCCATGTTTCTAGTATTACTTGTTGGTTTATATGATCTTTATTTTGTTTTGGTCCTTGGATTCCAACATATACAACTGACGATTGCTCCTTAGCAATTAAAATAATCTTTGTTGTGGCAAGGTTCTGAAATACACAATAAGAGAAAAAAGTTACTACACAACTTATCTGATATCTTGCACCCATTATTTCATATTCTAACCAGCAGATGCTGCAATTTTATTATCATGATTTCAAATTTCTCCCCTTCCATTCATCTTCCAAACATTCAAACCTTTATCAAATTGGACATACAATATCAATTCATTCTCTATCCACAAATTGATCATCCACAACTTTTTTGTCTGTGGTTATTATTGAGCATCAATGATATCTTCCATTAGATATTTAGTTTGAGATTTTAAGATTTCTCAGTTGCACAGTTGAAAAATAAGGTTCAACCTTTTCACCAAAAATGAAGAAAAAGAAGTTTGGTTTTGTTATTTTTGAGGAATTCCGTTCTTGTGTTTGTATTTCTTGGGCTGTAAAAGAAAATGGGTGAAAAAGAAACAATTGTCCAATAACTCCTAAGACTTAAGTAGCTGTGAGCTGTCTAGCTAACCAACATATATTTTTCTTTTTCATTGTTTACTGAAGTTGCCTTTGTTGATGGTTGTCTCTGAGCTTCAGCTACTGGGAGAAATTTGTGCATCAACCAGTATCGGAAATTGCTTAATGATATATGATAATTTTCTGTACATTAAATCTGTCTAATTGCATTTCTTATTTGCAGTTATGTGAACTGTCTTTCCACAAAACTCGCCATTTAAGAAATCCATACAATGAGAACTTACCAGTGAAGGTATTATCTTTGCCATTTCTATGATTTAATTTGTAGCTTGATGATAGTTGTTTTCTTGCTCTACTCTTGACTTGGTGTGAAAGCTTTTGAGTGGTTCTTATATAGAAAATAGTTGTGTTTTGAAACTACTTCTTGCCAGAATTTGATCCATCTAAGTGTGGATGTGATCCTTATGAAAATGTTAATTGGTCTATCTCTTCCTTACTCTATACTTTTAGTTTCATCTTTTATCATTCAACTTTTTATCTTTTTCTACCTTGGTTTTTTAGTTGCTATTTCTGCATCACCGCTTATTAGGGAATAGGTTTACCAAGTATAATACATGATAGGTGTAGTCTTATGGCACTTTTGACCATTTGTTATGATATGATGATTAACTGCTTGACATCTAACAAATGAAGGTTGATTTACTTGGATACTGTTGCCAGTCAGCTACATCAACTAGTTTCCTAATGACGAGGCTGTGTTTCTTGCTACAACTAGATGCATGCTGATTGTGGAAACTAAAATTGGCTATTAATCTTTAGGTTAAATCTTTATAGAGCCACAACACAGGAAGTGATATTGATATGTAACAAGACCAAGAATAGACCATTTTTGGCATGTCCTGAAATTTATGGCTGCTCAAAGCTATTTGAAGTTTTATTGAGTGTAGACGTTTCTTTTTCTGTATTCTGAAAGTGGAATATATTTTTAAATCATTGATCCATGTGTGCCCACATTTTTCAGCACTATATATGTATCAGGTTGTTTTCCTTGTTCTTTGTTATGTTTATTCACCAAACTATACCACCAATTCACTTTTTGACCTTTCACTTAACAAATTAAGTTTGTGGGGGAGTTTGTTCATGACTAGCATTGAACATTCTGTGTATTCATTGCAGATAAGTAGGGATTGTCAGGAGCTGGAGCCCTCTATTGGAGAGCAACTGGCATCGTTGCTTTATCTTGAGCCAGATGGTGAACTTATGGTATATTCTCCTATGAATCATCTTTTTTTTTTTTTTTTTTTTTTTTTTTTTTTTGAGAATAGAAACCAATAGGTAATAATCATGATTTAAAAATGGGAGAAGGGCAAAATGTTGTGATATTTGTTTTACCTTGTATAAAATGGAACGTTCTTGGTAATAAGAAATTTTTAGACATGATTGTAGGTTGGTATCAAGGATCTTATGTTGTTAAACATGGTTCAAACTTAAAAGATGCTACGATGATCACTTTTTTTTCTAAGTTGTCAACCCTTGATAAAGAGAGCGGGGTGGAGGTAATAACATAATGATGAGTGTAACTCCTCGTAGGTATCTTAGTTGGACTGTATAACCTTGTAATTCAGAAATCTATGGTGAACAACCTTTTTATAAGGAAATTTAGGAAAAGAAGATTTTATGTGCCAGTTATTATCCTGAGTCTCTCTCTTTAATCGTTAGCTAATCTCTCAGAGATATTGGTCAACACTCAAGTCGAAATACTAACCTTAGAAGTGTCATGGCAACGTTTTGTAGCATAGCATTTTATTGGGAAGCTTTCTTAAGTTCTTGTGAATCAATTATTCTCTTCTATACTTCACGGGTTGAATTTTTTAAGGATCAGATAGAAATAAGGTAAAGGTAAAAAGGAGAGTAAAATCTAAAATTTTTCAATCAGACTAATTAATTAATAGGCTAAGTTACTTTTTAGGCTTTCGCAGTCTTACGAATCTTTATTACAAGTTCATATAATTATAAAGATTTCGACTGGGTGCATATACTGAATTTCTCGAAATGGAGGCACTAGCTGAATGCTATTTTCGGACTTCAGTAGTCATTTTAGAGTGGATGGATGCTCGAAACATAACCAGCAGTGTTGAACTGAGGCGTTTTAAGAATTGGATTAATCTCAGCTCTTTCGTATTTACAGGCCGTTTCAGTTGCAGCCGAGTCTAAACGGGAAGAAGAAAAAGCAAAGGGAGTGAATCCAGATAACGGAGGAGAAAATCCAGATATTGTTCCATTTGAAGACAATGAAGAAGAGGAAGAGGAAGAAAGTGATGAAGAAGAGGAGAGCTTTGGTCATGGTGTAGGGCCAGCTGGTCAAGGCAGGGGTAGGAGCAGAGGAATGATGTGGCCACCTCATATGCCTCTTGGGCGTGGAGCCCGACCCATGCCTGGAATGCAGGGCTTTAACCCTGTAATGATGGGTGATGGGTTATCCTATGGGCCAGTTGCACCTGATGGTTTTGGTATGCCAGATCTTTTTGGTGTGGGACCGCGTGCTTTCGCACCATACGGTCCCAGGTTCTCTGGTGATTTTGGAGGTCCCCCGGCCGCCATGATGTTTCGTGGGCGACCTTCTCAACCAGGGATGTTTCCGGGTGGTGGGTTTGGGATGATGATGAATCCTGGACGTGGTCCCTTCATGGGGGGAATGGGGGTTGCAGGGGCAAATCCACCGAGAGGTGGCAGGCCGGTTAATATGGCTCCAATGTTTCCGCCACCTCCACCCCTACCTCAGAACACAAACCGTCTTGCCAAAAGAGATCAAAGAGTTAGTGATAGAAATGATCGGTATGGTTCGGGATCAGAGCAGGGTAAGAGTCAAGACATGCTGAGTCAAAGTGGTGCACCTGATGATGAGATGCAGTATCAGCAAGGATACAAAGGCAACCAGGATGATCATCCTGCTGTGAACAACTTCCGGAATGATGACAGTGAAAGTGAGGATGAAGCACCTAGGAGGTCAAGGCATGGCGAAGGGAAAAAGAAAAGGCGAGGCCCAGAAGATGTCAATACAAACTACAATCATTAGCTTACCTTATGCTTTCACCAAGCACTCCATATTCATGATCCACTAACCAGGATGCAAGTTTCCAATGCTTTGTTTCATAGATTGCTTTGTTTCAGAAAATATTTGAAATTCTGTTCACTGATCATATAATTTTTACATATGGTTCATTGGATATTTAGTATTTAAACGTATCAGGATCAAGATGGTACTTTAGTATGTTTGGTGAATGTACACCTACATGTATTTGTAAAGGAATCGTATGGCACTGGGTCACTGATTAAAATTCAATTCTGAGTGGCTAACAGCAGTTTTGTATAAACTCAATTTTTTTAGTCTATAAATATTCTAACAGGGTTCAGTGAAAATGCTTTCCTGAAATCATTTTGGAGTGAAAAAGAAATGGAAATTTAATAGGTGTAAAGATGGATTCGTGATGGTTTTACCTCACTAATCCGTTTTTGATTTAAAAGTTAATTATGAAGGATTTGAGATATAGTATTCGTACAAACTAATTGAATATACTTTTTTTGGGTTAGTTTAGTTTGGTTCCTGCAAAAATGCACTCCACTGTTCAAACCCAATGCTTATTTTGAATAATTTTAAGAATTTAATTCTACTATTTAAAATTACATAAAAAAATTAAGAAGTGAAATAACTGTTAGTTTTAGCTTTAACTTGAAATTGAAATCAGAAAAAAAAAAAAGGAATCTAACATTAAAAATAAGTTGAGTTGGACCCATTACCAAAACATCCTATGAATAGTGGGTTTGTTGAGTTGGCTAGCCAAAATTTTAAAAATAATAAACCTAAAAAAGTTATAAACAAATTGGATGACTCACCAGTTAATAAAAAAAAATATAAATCATCTAATTAATATGAAAACAATGTTAAAATTACAAGAATATTAGACCTTCTCCTTGTCCATATAATGCCCATTTTTAGATTACTGCTCATTACACCAATATTATCAGTTTAATTCCATATTCTCCTTTTTCATTTAATTGTGAGTATCCGTACATTTCTCTTCCAGAATAAATAAAAAATAACTTCATTTTTCAATTATTATTAAATTAAACAAAGTTCATATATTTAAAATTTAGATAATGTTATGAAAATATAAATGAATAAATATAATATTTAAGAAATAATTTAACTTTTTTATTTTTTAAAAAGTAGATGATGCACTCGAATATCGACTAGTATAATTTTTTCTGGATATATGAACAAATTGCAAGGGTGTGAAGCAAACACATGGATATGATTGTGTTTTCTAATTCTTACAACTTGAAAACAGCAATTGTTTCAGAATGGAGGAAAAAAAAAATTCTACCTCAGGTTAATTGGATATGATGATTGAATGTTTTTTTAATCGTCACGTTACACGTAAAAAAATTTAAATAATTTAAAAATAATTTATTTTACTCTTCAAAATAATTAAAACTATCGTCATTATTTATTTTGATAAAAATAAAATATTATTATCAACTAAACACATGTGCAGTATATATATATATATATATATATATATATATATATATATATATATATATATATATATATATATATATGTATATAATATTTATAAATATTTAGTTATTAATTTTTAAAACAAATTATTTAATCATTTTGAAATGAAACATGTTATTCAATTATTTTTCCTCACTCTAATAACAGCTTAAAGTGGAAATTCAAAATGGTTATTGTTTAAAAAAATTATAGAAAACTTTATGATAAGACATGTCGTATAAATAAAATTTTAAAAAAATATTAACGGAAACTGTTGGTCAAGTAATAAAGTGACTTCTAACCAGATAACTAGAATAATTAAAATCAGAATTCTATAAATAAATAGGAATTAAATACAAAACTTTGTATATATGAAGTCAATGGTCTTCTTTCAAAATATATGATAAGATTCAAAGAGTGTTTTCTATTTTTTTTTTTAAATTAAAAGAAAGCACTATCTTGTTAAAACTAGCGAGAAAGAAAGAAAAACGTTAGAAAATGAAGATATGCATGGATAGCAAATCTTCTTTCAAATAATACCAAAGTCCCTAAATTATTAGAATTAAAGTGTGGCCACTTCCTAAAGTATTTTTGTCTTTCAAATTTTTGGTTTGGCTTCAAAAAAAGCCGTTCGGCCAAATTTTGTTGGTCCCTTCGCTTTGCATTATAATTGGCCCGCGGGTCTTTAGCCAACCCATATAAATAAAATTTAAAAATTAAAAATTATACAAATAAAATATTAGAAGCAATAATTTCATATCATATCTTTGTTGTATGTATAAGTCTATTGATAATAAATTTTAAATAAAATAATAACCATAAAATTAAGATTCACATGTAAATATATTAAAATTAAATGTTTTATAAATAAAGAAACATAAAAAAATTTATTGTCTAAGTTAAAAAAAAAATTAATCAATACAAAATATAAATAATAAAACTGGGTAACAAAATTCAAACGCGAAGTTAAAGAATAATAAAATATTTTTTTTTGCCTAACTTAAATATTAAAATATAATAACTTTTTTATGGGCTATGTAGGTCAACGTATCCCACCTCCGGCCAAACTACAACGTAACATCCAAAATATTTAACACGTCCTACATTTTTTTTCTTTCTTTTAAGTTAGGACACATAACCCTTTCCGTACCTAATTTATAATAAAAAAGATATATGACATAATATGGACATAAAGTGAAAATAGTAATGTTTAAAAAGTGAAAATAGAGATTAACTTTATGTATGTATCTATAAAATGAAAACAATAATGTTTACCATCATTACATCACTCCGTAATTCTATTGTTTTTCATAATTACTATTTCTTTACTCTAAGTATTGTTTTCATGATTCTCGTACTTCTACATTATTCACATTGCTATCATTAACACTAAACATTATATACGTTCGAATCTTGGGTGAATGAAAGTGAGCTGTTATTGTAGATGCACCCACCTACCTGTCTTCTTTTCCTCCATTTATCTACTACTTTCATTACAACTACATTGGACCAATTCACTGTTAAATCAATTTAACAAAGTATCTTTTACACCGTCCAAATCTAATATGAAGCAAAATAATGAACCATTTGACAGAGAAGACATCAATTGTTTTGTAATAGAGATGTAATAGAGATCAAGTGAGCCGAATCACAATTAAAATATGGTGAACGACATAATTAAGGATCATAGTTTTTAGCCTCGCCTCGTTTCATTCTAATAATTAGTATCATAGTCAAAGTCTTCCAATAGACAATTCTTGAGAGAGATTGTTGCTGGTGAGTAAATTGTAACTAAAGATTATAGTTATTGACATACCGGTAAGAGGTAAGAGATAGATTCTAACACCCTTATCTTTATTGGTTAAGTTCTTGTAGTTGCATGTTTTCAAACCTATCAATTGTGATTGTTCCAAAACCTATAATCCTTCTATTAATTTTGTCGTTTCATGAAAGATATACATACTCACGTCATACTGATTCTGCCAGTCTACTTTATGGGAAATTACACTGCGAAAATGAGTGATACCAACGTTTTCCATGTCGTGAAAATTTGAACAACATATTTTTGGCGGTCCTACAATGATTGAATGAAAAGATTGATGTGTATAAATAGAGGATGGAGAAGAGATGTGAGCACAGAGTAAGTGAGAATCGAAGAAGATTGTGCAATGCGTATATCAGTAGTAGCAGTGTTGTGTGCATTAGTGATGCATGGAGTGTCATGTGGAGATTTGAGTTCTACTTACTACGACACAACATGCCCTAATCTATATTCCATTGTCTATGGAGTCATCAACAACGCTTACCTCTCTGATCCCCGCATTGCTGCCAACCTCCTCAGGCTTCATTTTCATGATTGCTTTGTTCAGGTAAGTAAATGTTCAGGAAATTGGGTAATTAAAAATGTAGGAGTACATTGAAATTGCATTTCATGTTTTTGTGACAGGGTTGCGATGGATCAGTTTTGCTGAACAACACTGATACCATACAAAGCGAGCAAGATGCAAGTCCAAATGTGAATTCATTAAGGGGTTTGGATGTTGTGAATAACATCAAGACTGCAGTGGAAGATAGTTGTCCAGAAACAGTTTCTTGTGCTGATATTTTGGCTATTGCAGCTGAAGTAGGTTCTGTTCTGGTAAGTGCTTATTCCCAACTAACATTCTAATTCAAAAACTCTACAAAATTGGAATTTTTATTCTCTGCTTTTTGTTTTTGTTTTTTCTTAAAATTTGAATATCAAAACTTATGTTACACTGATAGTTTAATATGAATCACCTATTCGAGCAGGACAGATATCTGTATATCTGTATCATATTTTAGAATACTTTACCAAAACTCATTAATGAAGTATCTATCTAATATATAAAACAATAATTATGATAACAATATTTTATAATTTTTTATATCACAACTTCAATACATATCATTTTAATTAAAATTTATAACATAATTATATATTAATTATTGTACAATTTTTAATATGTATATATTTTTAAAACAAACATATATACTAAATATATATAAATACATATCGTATCCAATACACATACATATGATATGATTTATATCTTTTACCTAAATTTGAAATTTGTTTGAATCATCCGATACAGAAAAATGTTATTTTATGAAAATAAATTTGTTAAGATAGACAGACAGTACACTCAACTATATGTTATCCCATAAAGAAGAAGAAGCAGAAATTGTACTTTTTCTTTAAAGCAAAAAAACCTTAAAACTGTTTGTTAGCTAAAAGTATCCAGCAACTTTTATTTGTTTTATAAGATTTAGTGTTTAAGGTGGTTAAATTTTTGTGTTTGACAGGGAGGAGGTCCATCATGGTCAGTTCTATTAGGAAGAAGGGATAGCTTAACGGCAAACAGAACCCTTGCCGGTATAAACCTTCCCGCACCACACTTCACACTTTATCAACTTCAACAATCTTTTGCTGTCCAAGGTCTCAACACCACTGATTTAGTTTCACTCTCAGGTAAAATTCATATTTTCTCACAGATTCAAAATCTTACAAAATAATGCTTGAATTTACGAAGCATTGATGTATGAACAGGTGCACATACGTTTGGACAAGCTCACTGCAACAATTTCATCAACAGGTTATACAATTTCAACTACACCGGAAATCCAGATCCAACTCTGAATACCACTTACTTGGAAGCACTGCGTGAGATATGCTCCGTAGGTTTGGATAACCTCGCCGATATGGATCTCACCACACCTAAGCAATTCGATAACAAATACTACTCCAATCTTCAGTACCAGAATGGCCTGCTTCAGAGCGACCAAGAACTCTTCTCCACTTCCGATGCTGATACCGTTGCCCTTGTCAACAGATTCAGCACTGACCAAAGTGTTTTCTTCGACAACTTCGTAGTTTCAATGCTAAAAATGGGTAGTACTTCAGTGCTGACAGAAGATGAAGGAGAAATTCGGTTGCAGTGTAATTTTGTGAATGGAGACTCCTCTGGTTTAGTTGGTGTGGCATCCAAGGCTCCGAAACTGAAGCTCGCAGCAAAATCCAAATAAAATGTGCTGTAAAGGAAAAAAAGTTGTAAACGTATTTACTGTGTTGGAATAATCCAAAGGATAGTGTGCTTGTTTTTCTTTTCTTTTCTTCTTTGTTTTTCTATGTATGGGTTGGGACAGTCCTTTTACATTCTTTTGATATATTTATTGTTGTGAAATAAAAAAAAATGTTTCTACTTTGATGAATCTCATTTTTCCATCTTTCTCATTTCTCTCTTACCGAGTAATGAGTTGTTCATATATGTAAGTGAAACTGAACTATATATAAATTTAATTATTTACCATTTTTATAAAGTTTGCTTTTTATATTCTTTTTGGCTCCATGATATGCTTACGTAAGTATATAAGCATTCGGGGGTTTTGATGTTAAGTGATAACACAAAAAATGAAAATTCTTAATTAGCATGAGGAGATCTTGAGCTGAATTTAATTTCATGTTAAGCACTCTGATGCTTAGTATGGGGTTTCATAATAAGTTGCATGTTTTTTTTTATGAATTTTGATTATTGAATTTTTTTACTGTTTTTTTTAAATATATTGATAGTTAATAATTTTGAAAATTTAAAATATATTTAAAAAAATTAAAATATATTTTTTAATGATCATCAAAAGACTATATAAAAAATTCGGTAGAAAATATTAGAGAATCTAAACTCGTCCTTTAACCAATTATTGTATTATTAGAGAGGTTTTGACATTATTAGTTATGGACTAATGTTCCGATTACCTTTATAAGGCGCTTAAGTTATGCATTGCTTCTCACTACCTATCAACCGGTCTAACAAAAAGGATCAGGGTGCTGTACGGATAAGATAACCCTGTTATGCCAACAACTTTAAAGCAAAACCAATTCAAATTTAAAATTCACAGCCATAAATTCAATAAAAAATTATGCAGAAATGTGTAGAAAATGAAAAATATACCATATCAATATTGATTAAAAATTCAGAAAAAAATTATGATTTCAAATTAATTACATAATAAAAATAAAGAATTATTCACAAGAACGTCTTTAAATCTACCTTACCAAAAACAAAATAACATAAAATCAACAAATACTTATTTATACTATAAACCCCTCATTCTTATAATTGTCTCCAATCAATTAACCATAAAAAAAATGTAAAAACAAATATAAAAAAACGGGAAGATCTTGCAAAAGAACTATCGTAACCTAAGAAGTTGGATTAGACAAAGTAAAGTTTGTTAACAAGTTTATTCGCATATGTATTACCCTCCGGAAAGATAGAAAAACAATGAAAATTTAGAGAACAACGTCCAAGCATTTTCTCCTTCTAGCCTCATTATGCCAAGGAATAATGTTCTCATTATGAAACGTTTGGAACACAATAATGGAATCACATTTGAATGGTTGGTTCTAATCATGTATAATATTTCAGGTACTCCAACCTTTTATACACCTAATAGAGACAAAAATAAGAAAACACAAAAACAAATCTAAGAGACTTGTATAAAATCTCTAAAATAAAAAGATAAGAACAAGGAAAAAAGAAAAAAAATATTTAATTCATGTAATAGAAAATAGTCTACTCGACATTCGTCAATTTTTGTTTTTAACTAATATTAATGAGAACAATTGTCTACAATAAAAAAAAAATCTAACAAAATGAAATAGAAAATAACTTTTAATAATACCATTGATACAAAAATCATAATCAACATCAATAATAATCATTCCACTACAAGAAAATATTTAAATAATGACCAATTTTAGTAACATAAAATAATTAGTCACTGCAGTAACCAATTTAAATATGAATTTATAAACTAAAAATTATTAGTAACTAAAATAGTTTTTGAAAATTATCATTCGTCTCAAAATTGATAACAAAAACAGTTTTTACTATAAATTGGTCACTAATATTAGTTATCACAGTTTTGGTTACCAAAAAAGTTGGTCTCTAATTAAAAAATTAGTCTCTAAACATGTTTTTGGTCACCACTATTTAAAATTTTTCTCCTAGTTTTAACATTATTTAAATCATAGCAAAGTTTATATAATCCAAATAAAAATCAAACTAGCACTACAAGAAAAATAGTTGTAATAAAGATTTATATTTCCATTACCAATGTTGGAATTTTTGTTAAGTCATTTATCCGAGGTTGGAATTTCCGCAAGTGAACTATCCGTTGGGAAAGTGTTCCCGAAGATTATAAAAGACCAATAAATTTAAGTATTTCAATTGGTCCTATAGAATTTATTTATTTATTTTACTCAAATAATACATTTTATCATAAAATATTTTAGTTTTCTATACAAAAAAAATTATTGTCTCAAAGTTTTCCATCCAAACACGTTAAAAGGATTGACTAGCAAATTTAGCACATGTTACCGGTCATCATAAATATCACTTATTTCTAATACAAGGATGTTATATTATGAACATGAGGTATATAAATCTTTACCTACTACCCTATTTTTATGATATTATTGAATATATGCTATTTTTTAACAAATTGGGTTAAGACCAAATATAAAGATGTTTGTTGACGTTTCGAAAGCAGCATCAACATGAAGATTACTAAGCACGATAAGATAATAATTGAATCCATGATTTCTAGTGTTTATATAGATGAGATATATTTGAAAAGGAAGTCTATTACTACGGATAAATAAAATAGAAAACTATAATTCGACAACTCATTTTCCATATACAATCAATTAATAATTACAACAATAATATAATAATAATATTTAAATTAAATAGTCATATTTTATTAACAAATAATTACCAAAATATTGCTTTGATCATATTAATTATTAATATATCATTAGTCGACAAAAAATAAACTCATCTCAAATCAATAGAAGGTTATCACGAGTACTCAAATGTATATGGTTAATCGACAACTGTTTGACTTTTGTACGCTAATGATGGAGTAAAAATGATCTTTTTATTTCCACTATATACATATCATTTTATATTGTTATAAAAATTATTAATAGTTATATATAAAACCAAAAAAATATCCAAATGTCATCACTCTTCTGGTTAAGAAATAGGTTGCTTTCTAGCTAGGAAGAAGATCTTTGTTACAAAATTTGTTTTTAGAAATTTGACTTTGACCAAAGAACAAACTTAAAAGAATACCATAATTATTAATTACTCTTAACTACCACATGTTTTGTTAGATTTATAATCAATATTTTAAGAATTAACTAAGATTAAAATTTAATGATAATGCAATTTTTTTCATAGTTATAGAAACTTGATATTATCATGCGCTATATTGTTTTTATATTGATAATACCTTTTTTAAAAATCAGACTTAAGATAAATTTTTGCTAGTTAACCGTGTAATAATTTGTTTTATACAGAATATGTTTACTTATAATAATTATTTGAAAAAGTCACATGATAATGTTTTTATCAGTTAGCCATATAAAAACCTTTTAAGTGGAGAGCACATGCAAATAAATTTTTGTTTTCAAACTCAACAAGTTAATTGCAAAAAACAACAGTACTATTCTGCAAAATGAATGCTTGCATAACATTTAAATCTAGCTTAATTTTGGTTATAATGTCAGGGTTCCAAAACCCAACACAATCCTAGCAGGTACATGTATCTAATAATAAACATGTCTTTACAGCTAGCAAGTATATACATATATAATTTTAAACATTAACTTTTATTTTGGTCATAAAAAACAGAACTATATTTTCTTAACTTCGTTGAATAATTCAAGATATATGCTGAACTTAGTACACAAGTTTTGAACTTCAGTTTTCATCACATATAATTTGTGTGAAAATACAACATTTTCTAAATTCGTGGCTTTATGCGTTCCAACCACATTTGACAGAATAGGGAAATAACATTTGAAGAAGACAATGATTCCTACTCTTTACTGGTCCTACCATGGTACAATAATTGCAGTAAAAAAATCAAGAAGTCAGTATCAGACCCAATTATATACAACGTGAAATTAAGTTAGTTTACCCTAATTATGAGAAATAATTTATAAAAAGTTAAGTTAATGCAAAGATTTGAGATGTCGTGAATTCCAAGATATCCACCCAATTCATCTCATCTATAAATAAAGGATCGATGTGTGTGAGAGCATAATAACTTGAGATTCAAGAACAGCCAAAATGGGTTGTATGCGTGTAGTACTAGTGGCAGTGTTGTGTGCATTTGGTTTGCATGCAGGGTTTTCTGTCACTAATGCTCAGCTTAGTCCTACGTTCTACAGAACAACATGTCCAAATCTATTCAATATTGTGTTTCAAGTCATCTTTCAAGCTTCCAACAACGATCCCAGAATTGGAGCCAGCCTCGTGAGGCTTCATTTTCATGATTGCTTTGTTCAAGTACGTACTTGTTTTTCCAGAATAATTCTTTTTGACTCTTGTTTTTTTGTTCTAGCCACTGCGCTTGTTAATTACTAAAATAATCGGAACAGGGAAATCTCGTTAAGAATGAAAAGGTATATGGTCGAAATTTAAGGTTAGGGTTGGAAATGAAGGTGTTATGTTGTTGACAGGGTTGTGATGCATCAGTTTTGTTGAACAACACTGCTACCATAGAAAGCGAGCAAGATGCACTTCCAAATAACAATTCAATAAGAGGGTTGGACGTGGTCAATAACATCAAGACAGCGGTGGAAAATAGTTGTCCAGGGACAGTTTCTTGTGCTGATATTCTTGCCATTGCAGCTCAAATAGGTTCTGTTCTCGTAAGTCCAAATTCCCAATCATTTAATTAACATATATACTGTCATTACTATGCCCTAATCACATGTATTGAAAATTACAGTTTATTAAAGATAAAATTTTATAACAAAAAATAATTCTGAAATATACATGAGTGAGGTGAGGTGGTTGAAAGGGCATAGTTTTTAATACCATAATTTTATGTGACTCGCTATTAATCATATGAAGTAATGGACTCAAACCGTGTAGAAATTTGCCTCCAAGATATATATAAAAGAGAAAAATGGACCTTACGCAATATTTAATTAATTAATATATACATCCTTGAGTGTGAAACAGCTAGTCGTTTTTTTCAAGTTCAGAGCCATAAAATTCCTCTCAAGTAACATATATACCCAGAAATTCGGGTATTTAGGTATTTATTTACAAAGACAATTTGTCATCACGCTGAACTCTGGTATACGGCAAAAATGATTTTGATAATACCTCTATCCATTAAAGTCAATAATTTAAGCAATGTGTTGCATGTGCGACCTGGATGTTTCGTGTAAAATGCTTATTACTCAGATATAGTTGTTTTTTTCTGCTTTTATTATCTGAAAAGGAAAACAACATAATTTGACTTTTGTTAAATAATTAATGACCATCCTTACACAAAATATGGTAAAAGTTTTATAATATGTCTATTTCAGGGAGGAGGTCCAGGATGGCAAGTTCTATTAGGAAGAAGAGATAGTTTAACAGCAAACAGAAGCCTTGCAAATCAAAACCTCCCTGCTCCTTTCTTCAACCTCACTCAACTCAAAGCATCATTTGCTGTTCAAGGTCTCAACACCACTGATTTAGTTGCACTCTCAGGTATATATATACACATAATCAAATTCATCAAGTTTTGTTTAGTTTCTTGAAAAGTGAAGGTGATCATAAGTTTTTTCAAACTGCATTCAGGTGGTCATACGTTTGGAAGAGCTCACTGCAGCACATTCAACAACCGATTATACAACTTCAACAACACCGGAAACCCTGATCCAACTCTGAATACAACTTACTTAGCAACACTGCGTCTGATATGTCCCCAGAACGCAACTGGGAATAACCTCACCAATTTGGACCTCACCACACCTGATCAATTTGATAACAAGTACTACTCCAATCTACAGCAACTCAATGGCTTACTTCAGAGCGACCAGGAACTCTTCTCTACTCCTGGTGCTGATACCATTCCCATTGTCAATAGCTTCAGCAGTAACCAAAACACTTTCTTTGCCAACTTTGTGGCGTCAATGATAAAAATGGGAAACATTGGAGTGCTCACAGGAACTGCTGGAGAAATTCGCACCCAGTGTAATTTTGTCAATGGAAACTCGCTTGGATTAGCCAGTGTGGCGCCCAAAGATCCTAAGGAAAACATGGTTTCTCAATCTTAATAAGTTAATGGAATGTGTGAACTGTATAAAAGGCAAATTGAAGGTTGTAAACCTCTTTGCTGTAATATTGAAATAAACCAAAGAAATGTGCATGCAAACGTGATTTTTGCTATGCACCTGTTATGTGTTTACTTTGAATCTTATTATTGTTCAACCATCTTTATTTTTCTAGCAATGAAAAAACTAACAAAGATTTTATATATATCTAATCTTTCTTCTTAACAAATTTTATCCCTGAACAAAATGGCTGATTTTTTAACCCCTTCCCATACATGTAGAAAACTTTAAATAAAAGACCAACAGAGATAATACTTCTCTGGTCTTTAAAAAAAGAAAGAAATATAATAATTCGACTACACCAAAAGATGTGTAGATACTTTCTAGAGAACCCTTACTCTAAAACTTATCAACTGCAGGCCTTTAAGTTGACTTTAATAGGCTACAGAATTCTAAAACAAGAAAAAATAAAACTGGAACGAGACATGACAAGCTTTAAAAAATGTTGATAATTGTAGCGCAAGCACACTCATACCAATTTTGCAATGCAGAAGATTCCCAGACTTGGTCTAAATAATGAAAAATTAGGGAAAATATTTAAAACTGAAGTGGTCTTGTAGCATTGGCTAAATTAAAAAAAAAATGATTTGGTGTGTATGCTTATATCATGAAGCTTTTCTAATTAAAGAAGATAGAAAAGTATATAAAAATGTATGAAATGTTGTAAATATTTAAATTTATATATGGTTTTACTTCTGCAGCCTTTGAAGAAAGAAATACAGACTTTATATTATATTACACAAGAGAGAAAGGTATTGATGAAAGTAAATACATAGCATGCTAAGAGGTACATGGCAAAATCACTTTGCCATCCACACTTATTTGATTCATTTGAACACAGCACACAGGTTTTAGAACCTTTTATTTTGCCTTTACAACGCATATTATAACTTACTTAGATTGAGCAACAAGGTTCACTTTGGAGGCCACACCAGCTAATAATAATGTTGCAGAGGAGTTTGCATTGACAAAATTACATTGGGTGCGAATTTCTCCATCAGTTCCTGTGAGCACTCCAATGTTTCCCATTTTTATCATTGACACTACAAAGTTAGCAAAGAAAGCACTTTGGTCAGCGCTGAAACTGTTGACAAGGGGAACGGTATCAGCACCGGTGGTGGAGAAGAGTTCTTGGTCGCTCTGAAGCAAGCCATTGAGTTGCTGAAGATTGGAGTAGTAGTTGTTATCGAATTGATCTGGTGTGGTGAGGTCCAAATTAGTGATGTTATCCACAGTTGCATTCTGAGGGCATATCGCTTGCAATGTGGCTAAGTAAGTTGTGTTTAGGGTTGGATCAGGGTTTCCGGTGTTGTTGAAACTGTATAATCGGTTTATGAATGTGCTGCAACGAGCTCTTCCAAATGTATGAGCACCTACATATATATGTATCATCAATGAATGGAAAAATGATTTATGTATTTTTGTTGTTATGTGAATCTGATCGGTCGTGTGTACCTGAGAGAGTGACTAAATCGGTGAGGTTAAGACCTTGAGCTGCAAAAGAAGCGTTGAGTTGATCAATTGTGAAGAATGGTGCTGGAAGACTTGTATTTGCAAGAGCTTGACTTGCGTTTAAGCTATCCCTTCTTCCTAATAGAACATCCCATGATGGACCACCTCCCTGTAAATACATAAATTCAATTTCATATATATCATAGTTTCAGATTCTGCTTCACATGATGATAACCCTAATATTCTTCTGGTTTTCAATCATAACCATAAGTAATTGCACCGTGAAATTTAACATATATTACTGTAATATATATCTATATATTGAGAGTATATAACTTATGATATCTAACATTGATTTTTTTTTTTCAATATTATGTATTGGTGTTTTCATTAATTATTTTAACATATCACCTAATTAAGATGTCTCACTCTTACGAAACTATGCTATTTTTTTTTTCTTGTGTTCATTATTATTTTCCTAGAAAGGAGTATGGAATAAGCATTGTACATGTCCTACATTATATGCTTCAAAAGTTGACTATATATTATTGAGATTATCAAAACCATTTTTTCCGACCTACTAGAGTTGAATTTTTGAGATATTAGTTATAAATAGTGCCTAACTTGGCCATTTCACACTCAAGGTTCGAAACTATGCTATTTTTTTTTTTCTTTTGAAGTTTATATTTTGGGTAGGGTATTTGCAGATAGGTTTGTGTAGCCACTTATCCTGTTATTTGGGGGTATTAAAACATATATCCCTTGCATCAAGCTGACAGCAAGTAGATTAAGGCTCATTGTTCGAGTTTTCTTCATTAAACAATTGTTTTTAATAAATAGATCATTGAAGCCGTGCCTTGCACAGCCACTCTGAAAAACACAGTTGAAAATTTGGCAAAAACAATAGAAAAATGCAAAGAGAGAGAAAATATAGGATGAATAATAAGTTATATAATCTTGTCAACTGTCCAACTTCTGGACAGCTTTTACAAATAATTGTATAGGTTCTATTCTAGATAATTAATTTTTCTGTCATATATTTGTTACAACTTTGATTATAATAAAAATTACCGAAATAAAATCAATTACTTCTCTAAAAAAAATATTGTCAACAAACACTACTTTTATTTTTTGAAATCTCTATCACTAAATTATTTTATTTCAGAATATTATTTTAAATCTGAAATAAATTGGATGTAAACCTTAATTAAGACAATTATATATATAGTTCAGGTCTAAGTATAAATATAAATATAAAAGAATGAAAATTTTACTCAGTCAAATTTTTACACAACTTATATCTAAACATGATTACCAATCATTTTCAAACATATGTGTAGTATATGATCAGACAAGCTCAATATAGAAACTACAAATATGCCAGACTTTTCGTAGAGAAGAGTGGTAGGGATAATATACTTACAAACAAAAGAAAACAATACTATCTTTAAAGGTAAGGACTTAAATATTAAGTGTTTTTACTTCTTAGTTAAATGTAAACCAAAAGAGTTTTACTTCTTTTCTAATTTTACTTTTAGTAAAATAAAACCTAATCACAGTGAGAGTATTTTTTTTTTCATTAAATCATGTGTTTATTGATAATAGAGATCGACCAACTAACCGGAGTACATTACCAGCTCCGATTTAAAAAGTGTTATGTTCGAATTTGATTCTTTTTTTAACTATTTCATTTATTTTTTTCGATCACAACCCACAAATTTAAAATTTGAATACGAAGAATTTTTAATCCATCCCACGTTCTTTTACGGGAGAATCTAAATCTAAAAGAAACAACTGCGATTAGTGTTTTTGGTCAATATTCACCATTAGGGTTTGGAATGAACACTTACCAGAACAGAACCTACTTCAGCTGCAATAGCCAGAATATCAGCACAAGAAACTGTCTCTGGACAACTATCTTCCACTGCTGTTTTGATGTTATTCACCACATCCAAACCCCTTAATGAATTGAGATTTGGAATTGCATCTTGCTCGCTTTGTATGGTATCAGTGTTGTTCAGCAAAACTGATCCATCGCAACCCTGTCACAAAAACAACAACTTCCTTCTTCATTTACCCCTATAGCTTTTAAATTGTTAATATTTTAGTTACTGAAATTAGTTAATCAATAGCAAGATCATATTGTAAAATAACATTAATCTGCAAAACACAGATAGATATATACTACCGAGGCACCGTCCATTAATTAGACAGCTGTAAAGGTCAACGTTTGTTTGTTAGGTTTTAGGATCAGCAAAAAAATATGGAGTCCATTACTCTTTTCTTTCTCTTCCTTTGTAAGGATCGAAACAAGGTTTGAGAAGAACAAATTTTGTTTATCTCTGCCAGAAAAACTCTTGCATTCATCTACATCTCATTGTCGTATTCAAGAATAGTTTTTCTCACCCGGAATAATAAGTTAAAGCTTCTTCCTTTTTTTTCATTATTACTCGCTCTTTTCTTTGTCTAAGTGATTCCGAACCAAACAAACTCAAGGTTGTGAAAAAACAAAAAAAAAATCTAGCTGGTGATTACTAATATGTAGGGGTTTAGTACAGTAAAGAGAGAAACATGATAGATGTGTGTGCATGTAGAGAATGTTACGTACTTGAACAAAGCAATCATGAAAGTGAAGCCTGAGGAGGCTGGCACCGATTCGGGGATCGGTGAGGGAAGCATTTGAGACCACATTAAACACAATATCGTTTAACGTTGGACATGTTTCGTTGTAGAACGTGGGACTGAGCTGAGCATTAGTGACTAAAAACCCTGCATGCATCGCAAATGCGCACAACACTGCCACTACTACTGCACTCATGGAACCCATGTTGAGTGTTCTTCGATCAATACTGAGTTTATTTGTGCTCAGATCTCACCCCGAGCCTCTATTTATAGAGATCATTGGGTGGATTTCTTGTATTAACTTATTTTATGGAACTGTTTCTCAGAAATGAAGGGAGCATATAAATTAGCATGACGTAAGTGTGTGATATCATGCATGCTCACGACGACTATACTTCTTGAATTGTGAATCGATTTATTGTAGGGCCAGAAAGAAAGAGCAGCGATCATTATCTTTTTGAAATGTTATTTCTAGAATCTGTTAAGTGTGGCTGAAGTTTAAGAAAATGTCAATGTTTAGATAAACATGTTCTCGTGTATTAAGTTCAACTGCTTGAATCCCAATCAAAATCTTCACTTAATATAGTTGGAGCATGTGAAACAAAAATAGGAAAATGTTACTGTTTTTTGACACAAAAACAAAAGTTAATGATTAGAATTAGATTTCTACACTTGCTAGATAGCTCTTGTGTTAGAATTAGATAAATGTACTGTATTATTAGGTTTGGGAACAATGACATTATAAACCAGCATTAGGCTATGGAAAACTAAAATTTAAAGTTCATGCTTTCTCATTGTTGAAATTATTTTAGTGTTGACTAGTAATCATAGAGGAAGGTGTGTAGATTCTCTTAATTAATCATGTCGTTCACTTTGTTTGGAAAAGAAAAAATCAATTTAGAATATATAAATAAGATAATTCATAATTTATAAATTTTAATTTTATAAAAATAAATTAAAATTAGACTCGCTTCATAATATATTTCATCAACTAAAAATAAAAATCAATTTACTTTACAACCCGTTTAAAATTATGTGTGTAGTAAATATATCCTTGGATAGGTAGGTTTGATGGTGGGCTAATAAATGTGGTGTTCTTTTGGTTATGTGGGCCAGTTTCTTCTACTTGTGTTACACTGTACGAAGGTTCTTCTAACCTTTTGCCTTTTGCATTTTGTTCTTTTAGTTTACATTTTGTTCTTTAGAGAAAAATAGAGTGTAGGTAATATTTTTTAAATAATTAACAAGATTAGTATAATCGTTAACGGATATTAGTGTTTTGTTTTTAAACAATTTAAAAGGATTAGTGTAGGAGTAGGGAAAGAATGGAAAGATTTTGTTAGAAAACCTTAAGGTGCTACAGTAATTCACCAAACAATGTTTATTTATATATTTATTTATTTATTTTCGGATGTCAGTTTTCTAATTTGGATATGAATTGAGATCACAATGAGATTCGAATTCAGTGAGAATTTACGAAAATACCTATGACAGCAAGGAAAATTATCTGCAAAATAGGGTGGGCTCTCGCTATTTTTGTTGCAACCCAATCCATCCCTTACCCACACGTTAACTTCACAAATTAAATTTTTAAAAGTAATCTTAGATAAATTATGATTTGCGAGTATTTCTGTTATTTGGAATATATAAAATAGCACGATCATACTGTATGTATATAGTCACAAATAAAACATCAATATATATATATATATATATATATATATATACTTTAAAAAGAATTTGCTTAATTTTATTAATTAAATATTTTTAATTATAATAAAATTATTAAATAAAAATTAAATTTAAAGATAAAAAATGATTAGCTATTATATTGATTAAGTTAAATATTATTTTATAAGCTAAAAAATAATGATATTTAAAATAATATTTATTATTAATAAAAAATATATAATTGATTTGCGAATTAATTACGGTCTAAATTAATTTTTAATATTAATTTATTAAAATTTTAACTATTTATTATTATTGATTTTAAATTAATTTTTATTTTTAAATTTTAGACTAGGTCAGTGGTAATTTCCCTGAAACATCTTACCAACAGAGTTGGTTTTCTTATTATGTTACAAGCCGACAAAACTGAGTTAAATTCTGGTTATTAAGATAAGATACGATGAAGTTAATAGAATACCAAGCATACGTTTATATTATCTTGATGCTTACCAGCAAGTAGTTGGAGTATGAATCGAATTATCCATTATTATTCTTTAAAAAAAAACTATTAGATTGTGGATAAAAGAAATTATTGAAAAAATATGGTTATTAGCCATTGGTAAAGCCATCGTATAAAATTATATCTTGATCCTTTAAAATGTGATTGATGAAATTCAAATAAATCAAAACCGAAATCATGAAATTTCTAAAATGCATCACACATGTGAAGAAATTATTAGTAAAAATGGATTTTTCTTTTATGGCAAATACATTCATATAATAACAAAAACTTTAACACTACGTGATTACTTATAATTAGGAACTTTAACACTACGTGATTACTTATAATTAGGAATGTCAAAAATATCCGTAATTCTGCGGATAAAACTCATAACGAATAAGAAATGAATATTGTAAATGGATATCTGCGAGTAACGGATACGAGTAGTTTTAATACCCGCATATTAACGGGACAGGTACAGTATCATAGTATCCGTACTCGGTATACTCTAATTTAAATTAAAAAAAAAATAAAAAAAAACATAATTAAAATATTAACATATTGATTTTGAATGAGTTAATTTGTTATCAATTAGTTTAAAAAAAATCATTTCTTTGTAAACCGTCATTCAACATTATTTAAATAGGTTATTTGGACTTTGTTTAAAATTTATGAATGTTATGTATTGTATTTTATTTAAATTTACAATTAAAATATGTTGTTAAATATTTATTTTTATTTTTTTGTAAATACCCGCGGGTATCTGTGGATATGGGTACGAGTGCAAAGCGAATATTGATCTAACAAAAAGTACGGAGGAGCTACTACATGTGCCATACCCATTGACATCCTACTTATAATAGACAATAAGAACTCTATATGTCGTATATCATAAATAATATAATGACTAATTTTTTGAAGAAGAAAATATTGTTTTACAATTCTCTTTCTCTCTCTTATATATATATATATATATATATATATATATATATATATATATAAAATAGTTTATTAAAATAGAAAATATAAATATAAATAAATTGTTGCAATAAAATAATGATTTTAAATTAAAAATTCTTTCAATAAGGTAAATTTTAATAATAAAAATAATTAATCACTATGACAAATTTAAATACTAAATTAAAAAAAATATTTTACTTTTATAATCAAAACTTTATTTACTTTAGTAAATAATGTTAACTAATTATGTGACAAACTCGTCATAATGACAAATTTAAAAATCAAATTAAAATTAAATAGCTATAAATAACTTTTAATTTATAAATTATATAATTAGTTACTTTGTTATTTAAATTTATTTTAGTAAAATAATAGGAAATGAGAAATGATGACATGTCAAGATATTGTCTTTCTTTTTCAAACTGTTACAGAAAATTATATGAAGGTCAGAAACAGGTTGGAACAGAGAAATTATTAAATTAAGGATGACATTTATTATCATTAAAATACATAAAGAATTACTAAAATGCGTATAATCATTGAGAAATAATATTATCTCTAGAGCATGCGGTAAGGGATTCGATATCAAGTCTATAAAACAATATTTTTTTGAATAAATTTTAGTAAGTATTAACCCTCGAATCTCTGTTACTACGTTAGGAAAAACATAAAAGGATCTTATAATTATAATTATAATTATAAAATAATAATAATAATAATAATAATAATAGTCACATTAAAAACAAATTACTACGCTATTTTTTAAAATGTAAGATTTTTCTTAATCCAACGTCGTTTAATATTAACTATATCCACATTTTAATCAATTTTAGTTTAATTTCTATTATTGTGAATTAAAAACAAATACAAAGAGTAAATAGAAACTTTTAAAACTTTTTTATTAATATTGAGAAAATTTATTGCATTTTTTATATATGCTTAGAGTGTGCTTCCAAGACTTTAAAAGAGTGGAAAACGTGTTAGGTTTTCTGATAAGAGATTCCAGAGAGATTTAGGATCAATGAATTCTAAAAAAATTACATAAAATATATCAAAACACTACATTCAATGATAAGAAAGAAAAAAAAAAGCATTCAATATAAAATCATAAATCGATATGTTTATAAGTTTTTTTATATATTATTTTTATTCGATATAAAACTTTTAACTTCTTTAAAATTTTTATTAAAAGAATGAAAGTGTGAGAAAGTTAGAGAAGTTTTAAATATTTGTTGTGCCAGATAAATTTTATGTTATACTTTTTTTTCACCATTTTTCAAGTCATTTGTTTTCTCTTTTAGTCTTTGATAACAAATTCTTCGTAGTCGATATATTATTTCTTTCTATCCTTTCTCTCTCACGGTAAACATATTTTTTACCGTAGGAATTAAACACATATAAAAGAGTTTATAATATGATTTGTTCAAATAAAAAATAGGTTTATCATTATCACTCCATTAAAATTAATCACAATCAACTTTTTTTTATAACTAAACATAGAAAATGTTCCCTTAGTTTGGTCAACAAGCTAGTCTTTTAATACATTAAAAGGTTTGCTAACATTTGTTACCTCAACACTTAGGTTTTTAATGTCCTCAAGATTTTCTGGTTTTTATATGTACAACCTATATATATTTTTTATGCATGTGGCATGGTGAAGCGTCACGAACCCAGGTCATGGAAGGAAGAGAAACACATTTTCAAACCAGAACTAGAAAAAGACTTTGAATTTATAAGTCATTTAAATAATATAAACTAAATCATATTTTAAAAGAAGTTGAAACGTACATAAGATATATACAATTAATATATATATATATATATATATATATATATATATATATATATATGTA
>Ga0214543_1000737_pt1 | contig 57998 bp, 23 predicted proteins | sample CNSS2metaG_FD_160094 | JGI IMG/M metagenome (GOLD analysis project Ga0214543, IMG submission 160094) | Root nodule microbial communities from cowpea collected in UCLA plant growth center, Los Angeles, California, USA - CNSS2 | ecosystem: Host-associated > Plants > Roots > Nodule | place: USA...
AAAATGTTGAATTATCAATTTATCATCTAATTCCCCAAAGTCTTTACTTAATTTTGTGAACTTCTTAAAGTTTCCCAATTTTTAAACATTGAAAGTTTTATCATAAAAAAAATTAAAAAAAAAAAAGCGGGCCAGCCCGCGAGCTAACGTATATGCGGGGCGGGCCAGAGTATGCGGCCCGCAGTGTGCGGGCCTTATGCGAGGCGGGCCTAAACGCGGCGGGCCAGCCCGCATTGCCACCCCTATTACCACGTGACACTAACAATGCAACGTGAGGGACCTAACATGTGACATTTTTTTTTTGAATTTTTTTTAAAAGTTAAAAAAAAACACAAATTGACACGTGGCACATCGTCAACATCGTTAGTCATCTTTGTCTGAAAGGAACCTAATTGAAACATTTTTTTTTCAAAAGTAAGGATGCAATTGCTACTTTTTTAAAAGCGAGTACCATATTGACACACATATACCAAAGTGAGTACTATCTGAGTAATTAAACCTAACTCTTTATACGTAGTTAGCCGACACACTAACAAAAAGTTAACTATGTTGAATTATAATAGACACAACATTCTCCTTTAATTCAATCTTGTGAACTAACCACACCTAGCTCAACTCTTAACATCTCAAACCTTTCCTTCTTCAAAGGCTTGGTTTGTCAGTCACTTGGATTTGTGTTGGACTACATATCAACTTCATCTTCCCATTATTAACTTCCCTCGAAAAATGGAATCTAGTTTCTATATGTTTACTTCTTCTATTTGATATTTGGTAGTTGGCCAGATTTTTTGATTTGTTATCAACAAACAACTATATTGGTCTCTCAATCTTCACCCTTATTTCAATCATAAGAGAATCAAGCCACATAGCTTGACATGCAACATTTGAACTTGCGATATATTCAACTTCACAAGTGGATAAAGCAATAACAAATTGCTTCTTGCTACACTAAGAGATTGATGCACTCATGAACTTAAAAACATAGCTAGTAGTACTCCTTCTATCATTACTATCACCATACCAATCTACATCAAAAAAGCCAAACAACTTCCCTTACAACTGATCAGTTTTAGGAAATAAAATCCCAAAATCCAAAGTTCCTTTGATGTACCTTAACACCCTTTTTGCAGCCAGCACATGCTTCTAACATGGTTAGTGCATAAACCTATTGAGTACTCTAACCTGAGTGATCCAACCATCTATTCATAGAGAGTGCCATCAATTTCCTCTCCATCATTTTTTGATGTTGGGATATTTACCTTAGTTGGTGTTACTGCAATGTTGTAGTTTTCCATACAAAATTTCTTCAACATCTTTGTTGCATACTTTCTCTGGTACAAAATGATTCCTTGACTGAGTTCAATAAACTTCATTTCAAGGAAGTATCTCAACATGCCAAGATCAGTCATTTTAAACTCAACCATAAAAAATTCCTTAAATTTGCCAAATTTTGTTTGATCACTTTCCATAATAAGCAAATCATCCACATATATGCACATTAACAACAAACTAGTCTAATCTGAAATTTTGACATATACTCCATGTTCTACTAGACACTTCACAAACTTATATATTAGCATAAACACATCCATCATCTTGTTCTAGGCTCTCGGGGCCTGTTTCAAACCATACAAATGTTTCCTCAATCTGTAGACTTTGCTTTCACTCCCTTTAATTACAAAGCCAAGGAGTTGCGTGATATACACTTCCTCTTCAAGAAGACCATTCAAAAATGCAAATTCCATATCCATTTGAAAAAAAGGCTATCCTTTTCCTTTTTCCATTGCAATTACTAACCTTATAGTTTCAATTCTAACTACAAGAGCAAACACCTCCGTGTAGTCTAGACCTTCTTTCTGTAGAAAACCCTATGTCACTAATCTTGCATTTCTCTTGTCAATGCTTTAGATTTAGCTTCAATTTATAAACCGACTTAACATTAATGAGTCTTTTATTCAGCGACAAATCAATCAGCATTCAAGTCTGACTTTTCTTAATTGAATGTAGTGCCTCCAACATTACAGCCTTCTAGTAAAGCAAAGTGAACCAAATCACCCTCATCATTCACCGCATTATCAGGATATACTTCAAAATCAACCAATGACCATGGCAATCTTCTTTGTCTTGGTTGTCTCGTTTCTCTTTGTGTTTGTTGCTTCACATGCATTGTGTCATCACCTTGAATGCCACCATAATTTTCTTGATTGCCACCAGAATTTCCTTTTCCATTTCCAATAACTACTGAGACACTATGGCTTCCTAAATCACCATTCAGATTTGTCCAGTCCCATGAATTTTCCTCATCCAACACTACATCTCTACTTATGTAGATTTTGTTGGTTACGGTATTGTAAAATCTATAAGCTCTAGTAGGATGATATCCTACCATTATCATAGCTGCACTTTTGTCTTGTAACTTCTTCTTTCTCCTTTCATATGGCACATGTTTGTAAAAGCAGACCCATAAATCTTCAGATTATTTACCACTGCTTTCCTGCCAAACCATATATCCTTTAAAACCTTACTTTCCAAAATATCTATTCTCTCCCAGTGAAGGTCACATATTAGAATATACAACATGTAACACACATTTAACTCTCATATTCATACATAAATTAAAAGCATTCATAGGTTGTTTTCCCATCAAACATTCCTCACACAATTTCATTTAAATAGACACCTCAGGAAAGCCAATCACCATACTCTTAGAAGCTAATTTCTTTATGCACCAAACCTTTTGTGCCACAACCAACTCAATTTGTCTGTGATTGTGGCTGAAAGATAGTGTTGCTCAACAGGATACAACCCTGTATGAAACGTCCTATTTTTTGACAGTGGGGACTTCAATACCAATTTTTTTTTCTTGTAGCATATACCCCTAATATATCTTACTGCATTGTCGGAGAAAAACCCTTCTCAACTAACTGTCCCACACTCAAGATATTGCACTTCATTCCAGGAACCTACAACACGTTTTCAATCACTGTAATCTATTTCCCATCTTTCTTGATTACAATGTCACCAACTCCTTCAACCTCAATCACATTGTCATCTACAAGCCCGACTTTATTGGTTTTGCTTGTCCTGTCATATGGTTTGAGCACCCTATGTTGAGAAACCAATTCTCAGTTATGAATCCTTCTTCACTTGAAGTAACCATCAGCACCACGAGTTCCTCATATGAATCATCTTGGGAAAAATTTTGTCTCTTCTTCAAATTCTTTTTTTTGCTTGCCTTAGCCATGCCAACAATCTGTAGCATAGTGCTCCCATATCTCACAACTATAACACTGAATTTTTCTGTGATCTTGATTCCACTTTCCTCCTCTTTTGCCAAAATTGTTTTCAACAATCTTTATTTGTTATATACGTTGATCATTTCCTCCAATATCTTGTTGATTTAAAGAACCACCATCTTTAACAAAATCACCACCATTTTTATTATTCTTCCACCCTTTTCCATGCGAACAACTACCTTACCAGTTTTCATAACATTTCTTGACAAGAGTTAACTCATGAGCTTCAAACGACCCCTGCAACTCCTCTGCTGTCATCTTCTCTAACTCTTTCATCTCTTCTATTGTCACAACAATGTAATCAAATTTGGTTGAAAGTGTGTGCAATATTTTCTCTACCATATTGTTTGTCACAAATTCTCCACGTGCTCACATTGAATTCACCAAGAGTTGCAGTCGGTTAAAATATTGTGCAACATTCTTTGACTCAAACATAGATAACAACTCATATTGCCTCCTGAGGACTGCAATTTCACTTGGTTTTCTTTGCTCCTCTATGCACCTCTGGCAGAATATCCCAAGCCTCCTTTGTTGTCTTTGGTTAGGAGATCCTTTCAAAATTCACCGTATCCACACATTAATGTATAAGACACCAGGTCTTGCAATCTTTCTTCTTGTTTGCAACTTCGTCCTTCTCCTTTGCACCAACTTTCATAAACTCCGCCAATTATTGATAACCAAGAATGAATTCCATTCTTATAACCTGATGATTATAATTCTTGATATAAAATAGGGGTATATTGGACACATATCTTTAACTAATAATATTATTTATTTTTTCAATAATTTAAAACTTTTCTTATAAATATTAAAGTAATTCACTTTTCTATTTTTTATAAAAATAATATATATATATATATATATATATATATATATATATATATATATGTATGTATATATGAAAGACCCCCTTTTTGTTTTAAAAAGGTTTGGGCTGGTTTTAATAAAGGGCCTAGGGTCAATCCACTTGTTACCCCCATAATCCCCCTCCCAGCCACTCACTCTCACTATGTCTCCTTTCCAGAAACAGTTCCCCTTCTCATTCACCGTTATGAAGCAGAAAGTTCTGCTAGGGCATAAGCTTTTTCCTCCTCTGAGCTTATTGAACGCTCTTCCTCCACGTAAGTCAATCCCTAACCTCTGTTCCACTTTCGTTTTTTTTCGTTCCAAAGCTTTGGTCCTATGTTGTCTCTGTCTTGGTCTTATTTTCACCTCCTTTGGTTCTGTTTTCCAGCTCCGTAAGCTGTAGTCGTGTCATGGTGCTCTTATTGTGTTAGCATCTTTCAAGGTAAGGGAAGCTATAACTCCTTCTTTTTCTTTGAAATAGAGTATACTTATTTTCATTCTGGAATGTGCCGAGTATGTCTGATTGATGATTGCATTGAATGAGGATGAATTTCATGTTTGGGTATCTATGGGTTAGAAAATTTTAGGTAGTTTAAAATGCAATTGGAATGAGAGATATTGATTGTTGCAATTGTTCAGTTCGGTATCATCTATAAACCACTTTGAAATGAGTTTGAGAAAATAAAAGTGCAAGATACCAAATTGTGCAGTGGAACAAGTCAAAATCTCACAACAAAGAAGCATATGGTGTGGCACTACCCATTTTTCCTACACTGCACATTTTTCCTAAAATGAAGGTTTCTACTTCGTTAACCGTTGGATCGAACTGAAATTTTAACAGCTGATCTTTAGCACATAGTTAGTGACTTTGGCTGGTCGAATCTTGAATCAGAGCTCTATAGTGAGATTCGTTTTTATCGCAAGGTCCCTGTAGTTTGGTTGTTGACAACATTGACCTTTGTTGCTTGTTTGGTGCATAACTTTCTCTATAGTTATTCAATTAAGTTGGTTCTTGTTGCATTTGGTTCTTGATTCAATAATCTTTAATTTGAATATAAATACAAAGTTTTTGGAGTTTTACACAAGCTGCAATTTTATTTCTAAAATTCCAAATCGTTTGCATAATGTGTTTTTAAGTTGGATTGGATAAAAATTATTAGAATTAGTTATTTTCCAAGAGAGACATATGTTGTATGATTTTTAATATGTGTTTTCAAATGCTTGTGTGAGAATATAGGAGATTCCATGAGGGAAATCCTATTTGATTTAATTAGTAATGTGATCATTGATGTAAGGAGTCAGTACTAGAGGTTTATCCTGATACTCTAATGCTCATTCAAGACTCATGTAGAGTGGAATGAGTGATGTGGTGAGAGGGGCAGGAGGTCTTGTCTTTAAGAACAACCCCATGTAGAGTGGGATGATTTTTAATATGTGTTTTCAAATGCTTGTGTGAGAATATAGGAGATTCCATGGGGGAAATCCTATTTGATTTAATTAGTAGTGTGATAATTGATGTAAGGAGTCAGTACAAGAGGTTTATCCTGATACTCTAATGCTCATTCAAGACTCATGTAGAGTGGAATGAGTCATGTGGTGAGAGGGGCGGGAGGTCTTGTCTTTCAAGGTAAGGATGCTAGAACTCCTTCTTTTTCTTTGAAATAGAGTATACTTATTTTCGTTTTGGAATGTGCTGAGTATGTTTGATTGATGATTGCATTGAATGAGGATGAATTTCATGTTTGGGTATCTATGGGTTAGAGAATTTTAGGTAGTTTAAAATGCAATTAGAATGAGAGATATTGATTGTTGCATATGTTCAGTTCGGTATCATCTATAAACCACTTTGAAATGAGTTTGAGAAGATAAAAGTGCAAGATACCAAATTGTGTAGTGGAACAAGTCAAAATCTCACAACAAAGAAGCATATGGTGTGGCGTTACCCATTTTTCCTACACTGCACATTTTTCCTAAAATGAAGGTTCCTACTTCGTTAACCGTTGGATCGAGCTGAAATTTTAACAGCTGATCTTTAGCACATAGTTAGTGACTTTGGCCGGTCGAATCTTGAATCAGAGCTCTGTAGTGAGATTCGTTTTTATCGCAAGGTCCCTGTAGTTTGGTTGTTGACAACATTGACCTTTGTTGCTTGTTTGGTGCATAACTTTCTCTATAGTTATTCAATTAAGTTGGTTCTTATTGCATTTGGTTCTTGATTCAATAATCTTTAATTTGAATATAAATACAAAGTTTTTGGAGCTTTACACAAGCTGCAATTTTATTTCTAAAATTCCAAATCGTTTGCATAATGTGTTTTTAAGTTGGATTGGATAAAAATTATTAGAATTAGTTATTTTCCAAGAGAGACATATGTTGTATGATTTTTAATATGTGTTTTCAAATGCTTGTGTGAGAATATATGAGATTCCATGGGAGAAATCCTATTTGATTTAATTAGTAGTGTGATCATTGATGTAAGGAGTCGGTACTGGAGGTTTATCCTGATACTCTAATGCTCATTCAAGACTTATGTATAGTGGAATGAGTCATGTGGTGAGAGGGGCAGGAGGTCTTGTCTTTAAGAACAACCCAAGGGTTCTTGTGACGATTAAACAGACCAACCTTGTGTGGTATGGTAAAACCCATTGACGATGACTCTATAGGTAGTAGAGGCCACCACAAGTGCAAAAATCACCAAGAATCATATATCAATGTCTAGATCCGGATAATTGAGTCTAGAGTGTCATCATGTGTGATGAGTTAGTTGATATTGCTTAGTTTGGTGTAATTCGTGCATTGTTCTGTAATTCTTTTGACTATTATATATATATATATATATATATATATATATATATATTTCTTTTTCTTTTTGCAACTAGCTTACCCTTTCTCTCTGTGTTTACTTCTTGTTTCGCTTTTCTTTTTGCAATGATCACCAATCTTGGTGTGAGCAGATGTGAAAACTTCTGGTGATCATGGGAATGGCAGAGACGGTGGTGTTTAGTGTAGACATGTTTGTTAACACTCTTTTAATAACGATAGAAGGTTGATTCTCATATACATCAGTCGCGTGCTCTAATTTATATTATAATATGAAATGTCTTATTTTAATAATTTTATACTATTAAAATAAGATGTTACGAGATATATATATATATATATATATATATATATATATATATATATATATATATATATTTATTTATTTATTTAATGAATTAAAGTAAATTTATCATTTTACGAACTAAAACATTTATTTATTTGTTAAACTCTTTTAATTTTAAATCCAAAACTATGTGTATGGCACTGATTATTTTTTATTAATAAGCATTCCATTGAAAGTATGTTAAAAAAAATTGAAAGAGATCAAGCTACATGATTAATTTTGTAATAAATAAAAATAAATGTAAAGGGTCTTTTGAAATAAAAAATACTCGTTAATCAATATGTTAAGTTAAATTGACGAGTCAATACTCAAAATAATATATATATATATATATATATATATATATATATATATAAAAGTAAAAGATTATTAATGTAATAATTAATAAAATAGACTTAATTTATATTTATATTTAATATTAAAATTATTTTTAATCAATATGGTATCTTTTACTTTTAAAAATTTGATATCTAAATTTGTATGTATCCAAATTCGAATTATTCTATTTAAAAATATAACTACAAAAGTTAAAGTAACATTATTGATGTATACTAATTCTAATAATATGTAATTACAATATTTATTATTATTATTTGTATGAACAATAATATTGTATAGTGATATATATGAAAAATGATTGATTATAAAAGAAAAATAATATTTTTATGTTATTTTACAAATACAAAATTGAAAAAAAAAAACACATCACTCATACATACGCACGATATAGCACTAGTTTTATATATATATATATATATACATAATTTCTTGCAGACTATAATAACAATCTAAGATTTATAGATGATAATAAATATATAAATTTTACTTATAAAATATAGACTAGATAGTGCATGTATCGAATACAAAAGTTTTAAAATTATTATTTGATTAAAAATATGATTCTAAAACAATTTTTAATTCTGCAAGGAATTACAATGATATCACATAAGTTTTATTTGTTGGCAATATAAATTTTGAAAAAATAGTCAAAACATCTGATCGTTCAACTACAAACTATTACATATAATGGATAAATATGTTAAATTTAATAATTATTATGTTGAAAATGGTATAAACATGATTTCTAATTAATTCTTACTAAAAGATTACTCTTTCAAAATATAGTCAGTAAATTCTATTCTTTTACAGTTGACAAAAATTAAAATCTAAAATAATTAAAATCTAAAATATAACGCAGACCAATAATAATTTTTTCGGAATAAGTTGATTGTTATAAGTCTTTCCCTTTTGTATATTATTATTATTATTATTTATTTACTTATTATTATTATTATTATTATTAGTATAAAAGAAAAGAAATTGAAGAATTGTACTTTGAAGGGAAAGAGCAGAGAGGGAGAGAGAGAAAGCGCGTACCTTTTCACATTAGTGCTGAAACTGGCATCCCCATTTGCACCAAAGATCGCAGCAGCAGCAGCAGCAACTACACTTGGAACTGAAACACCAATCCAACCCCTTCGTACGAGGTTTCTCTGTTCTGTTATGAATTCTCGTGTTTAAGGTTTGGTGGCCTTGTCTTTCCCCTTGGACCCTGTTTTTCAATGTACTTTGATCACTTTTGTCTCAAAGTTTGTCACTTTTTTGCTTCTTCTTTTATGGGTATTTGATTATTTGCTGGGTCCGCTTCACTATATGTCTTCCTCAGGTTTGAGTTTTATCATTTTTTTACCATCGCTCTGGGATACTCTTTATTTCGGATTGGTCAACTTGGTCATCTGTGTATAATGATAATAGTAATAATGATAAATTTGGCTGTCTATTTTATTTTTCTTCAAAAATGGATGTTGGGTGTTTTTTGTTTGAGTTCTTTAATTCGTTGTATTTGTTAGGTGGGTTTGTGTTTTGTATCCATCTGAATCACCTGCTTCGTTATCTGGTAATTATGTGTTTTAGTATCAATATGGGGTCACTTTGTTTTATTCTGTAGGTGGATTTTCTGCTATTTTATGCGTTGACAGGTGTTCTTCTTTGGTTTTTTCCCTAAAATTTCAGATTTGGATGAAGTATTGTTTATGAAATTTAACTTCTTATGATCTCTTAAAGTGACAGTGTTCTCTGGCTTTTGGGTTGTTTCTGTATATCAGTTTATTGGTCAATCAGTTAGTATTAGGGCACTTCATCTCTGAATTTTGATTTTGTACTAATTTCTCTGAGGAACTTAGAGGAATACGTAATCATGTAAGTATATCTTTAGACCTGAATAAGTTCAGGTTTTTGATAGGGCACAGTTGAGAACTAGGAGTTTGGGAGAAAAATGAAGCTTCAGAAATTACTCTCATCTGAAATGCACAAAGTTTGAGAAGTAAACCTACACCCCGGGGCCCTAGATGGTTGACAGATACAGCAAAAAACAGCTTTACAAGAAAATATTCTAGAAGACAATAATAAACTTTTTTAACACTCCCTTCAAGCTCGAGCATAAATATTAGTATGCGCCAAGCATGTAGCATATGAACTTCATTTGAGGCCCCCTTATAGATTTAGTCAACACATTTTCAACTTGATCATTAGAGCTGATAAGTTTAGTACTAATTTCTTTCGACAACAACTTCTCTCAAACAGAATGTCAATTGACTTCTATGTGTCTGGTTATTTCATGGTACACACGATTTAGAGGCAACGTGAAATGCATCTTGGTTGTCACAATACAACTTCGTTTGTTGAATGTCACAATTTCAGTTCTTGGAGAAGTTGTTTGATCGACAAAAGTTCATGTGTGACTGAAACCATTGCCCTATATCCAGCTTAAGCACTAGATCAAACAACAATGTTATGTTTCCTGCTCTTCTATGGTGTTCTTCTAGGAAATCTATTGTCTCCAAGAGATATATACTACCTAGTAGTGGAAGGCCTATTTATAGCTTCTACACTAGATCAGACAACATTGTTATGTTTCTTGTTCTTCCATGGTTACTCTTCTTGGAAATTATATTGTCTCCTATAATATACAATACCGAGTAGTGGAAGGCTTATCTATAGGATACCTTGCCCAATCAGCATCACAATGCCCAAAAAATTGGATATTTCCTTTATCTTCATACAAGATGAAGGACATTGAGTAGAATGAATACCCTTGGGAAGAGAAATTGGCCAATGAATCTCTTCATCATTACTTGGAACCGTTTTATGGATAGCTAGATGATAGAGAAGGACATGGAGCAAAATCACCATGCAAACTTGTACTAGCTCCTTGTATCCGACATTGGTAAGGAATGAGAGGTGGTGAAGGTGGTAAAGGCTTGGAATCTGTAGGATAATGACATGGAGTTGTATCCAGTTGAGAATTTTAGGAGGAGAAGTAATCAATGAATGGTAGAGGTTAGACTTGTTGGACAAAGGCAACATCTCGCATGGAATAAGAAAAATAAAACAGTCTCTTCAAAGCTGACACTAGCCAACATGTAATACTATTTAGCAACACCCCTTTCATAGCTAAGAATAACCAAGAAAAACACATTTGATTGTTCTTGCAGAAGTTTATCTAGCCCGGAGACAAGACTACATGATGAAACATGAAATAAAAGTTTATTTGGAAAAAAGAACGGAATGAGGAATTTTGCCTTCATTAACATTGTGTTGGAAGCGTGTTGGATTATGTCCAAGAAGTGTTGGAGTCACAAAAAAGGGTCTTTTAAGTTTGCCACTTTAACAAAGTGTCTGGCATGAGTTTGTATTGGACAGAGACACGACATTGAAGAGTTGTGTGAAAGTTTCATACCTTTCAGATGATCTATTAATATAGAAAATTATGCAGTCTGAAATAGAAAAGGTTGATAAGAAAACCTACACCCTAGGACCCTACAGGTACAACAAAAAATAGCTTTACAAGATGTTCTATAAGACAATACTAAAATGTTTCTAACAAGCACGTTCAAAACATTTTTTTTTGTAGGAACATTGTTCTGATTGGTTTTATGTGTTTGCTTGCAGTTGCACACTGAAATATTTAAAGGTGTTTAAATTCGAAGTACCTTTGCTATCCATTCTAAATTATATTGTTTTTGTCTCTTTCCAGGATACGGTTTTCTTGATACATTTTTAAGTTCATCTCCAGGTTTTGATCTTGAAGAATAAGGAGCATGTAATTGACTACCACAAATATGGTTTTGTTATAACTGAGCTGTTTATGGTTTGAAAAAATCATGGAGGAGATTGAGTTGAATATGCATTGGGACGATGTAGTCTGTCCTATATGTTTGGATTTTCCTCATAATAGTGTTCTTCTCCAGTGTTCATCCTATGATAACGGATGTCGTGCTTTTGTTTGTGACACAAATCAATTGCACTCTAATTGTTTGGATCGCTTCAAAAATTCAAGCGGCGTGCCAGCCTCTCTGGTGTCTTCTACTGCTTCTGCTGAAAATACTGAAAATAGCAATGCTAAGGAATCAAATGGTGAATGCAATCTGACTTGCCCCTTGTGTAGAGGTGAGGTTTCTGGGTGGATTGTTGTCGATAAAGCTCGTGGTCATCTTGATGAGAAGAAGCGCTGTTGTGATGAGGTGCGATGTGCATTCATGGGAAGTTACTTGGAGCTACAAAAACATGCTCAGCTTGAACATCCTCATGCACGCCCATCAAAAGTTGATCCGGCACGCCAACTTGACTGGGAGAATTTTCAACAATCATCAGAGATCATAGATGTTCTAAGTACTATTCATTCAGAAATTCCCAGAGGGGTGGTTCTTGGAGATTATGTGATTGAGTATGGAGATGACGATGCTAGAGATGAGTTTGAGGACTTCCCTGGAGATGAGGGCAACTGGTGGACCTCATGTATTCTGTACTTTGACAACTTCAGAAGATCAAGAAATAGAAGAAGAGCAAGAGTCAGTCACACAAGAAGGGGTAATCGCCGTTTAAGTTATGATACTTCAAATTCTGATGAAGGTTCCGTCGCATCTGTGGAGTATCCAGATTATAGGATAGAAGAGACTGATGATGATTTTGTTAGTACAAGTGGCTCTTCAAGGAGTAGTGCTGGTTATCGCAGGTGTATAGACTTTTCTTTCTTTGTTCACTTTTACAACTCATGTCTTTATTTTCTGGCTTGTCAAGCTTTGATGAAGTTGCATGCATAACCTTTTCAATGTTTCTTTTGGTACCGTGATAAATAGTGTTCTGTTGCTAAAGATCAATTCTTTTGAAGCTTAACATTCTAAACAAGTTACCATTTTAATTCTTGTTACAATCCTCCAATGTCAATACTCTAACTTTCTAATCGAATGGTGTTTCATCTGCACTACTGCAAAGCGTGTGATTACTCAATTGGAAAAGAAACATGATCTTATGCATTGTTAGCAACCTGAGTTTTTGTGGTTTCATTCAAATGTTACAGTTGTAAATTAATGTACTAGTTAGCTATTTCAGGTTATTTTGGTAGTTTTTAACATGCTATTGTATTAAAAAAAGAGCATGGTATGGTGCTGCATTTTTCTTTTTCCAATGTTAGTTTTAGAAGCTACTTTCTTTGACACTTTCAAGTGTTTGCACATGTTATCATTTCCCAGTTATTCAGTATGACTTAAGGACCGACTAACTGTATTAGATTAAGTGTTTTATTTTGATGTTTGAACTTTGAATTATAATTTCAATATCCTTATCTCAATCTTGTTATTCACAGATCCCATAGACGCCGGTCCCGCTTTTATGACAATTAGGTATGTTTTGGCTGCTCAAGATTTTATTTTTGTTAAAAGTGCAGAACTATGGTGGTAATTGTAGATTTCCTTGTCTTGAAAGTGCACAACAAAACAATGGTGCTGATGGCTTTTGTGAATTTTATGAATGTTTGCAGACAGTGTGTGAAAGCAAAACTTGAAGGAACATGAATCAGACTGTGATTTGTCATGCAAAGATTACATTTTAGCTCCTCTGTTGCTTGTAGCCTGAGATATGATGATTGGAGATCTCTGTAAATTTGATACTTGCATGTGGTCACATACTCAGTTTCATTTGTTTTATACATTTGCCTATTAATTTCCTCATAGGCAGCCACAGTGATATAGCTAGCATTCTGCTGCATAACTATGGAATAATGAATTTTTTTGATCTTATTTTGGCTGTACATATAGGATATACTAAATTGATTGTGATATGTGGAATAACACAGATGCTAGCTTCTCTGTCACTGAAAAAGTATTGTATGTTATTTCACATTTACTAATTGCTCATGTCACTTCAAATGTTAGCACTTACATTTCTGTTTGAATTCAATTTGGTTTCTGTTTGTAACTATGCATAGTTGTTTATGTCAAAATATCTTACAAAACCATTTTTAAGGTTTTTGTGCAGATGTAAGAATTGTGCAGTCTTTGCCTATAGCAGTTATATAGATTTGTAGAATCAATTCCTTACACTACATTTCAATCTCAAATCTATAATTTTGGTTAATTTAAACTTGCATATCATTATCCCAATCATGTTTAATGGTGTAAAATTAATTTTATTAAAAATAAATTCAAATAAACTTTAAAACAAATAGTCCAAGTAAGAGCATATCTGGTTTAGGTCAAAATTAGTTCTACATACTCTGGCGTGTTTTATTACAAAATCTTGTGTTGAAATAATCTAGGGGATTTCTTTTTGCACCCCTATGTTATCCTTCTACACTCATATATATGAAGATTTTCACTTTGTTCTTCTAGTTTAAAGACTTTCTTAGGATTTTGCAATTCCGAAACCTTTTAGGTTGTGCACAGAAGTCAACAGTGTTTTTTTGAATTATATAATCCAAAGTAATCTTTTGTATACAAAAATAAATTTTGGGTTGGGAAGTCCAAAAGTCTTTTGCATAAAATATGTAATTTAGAATTACATAATTAATATATGGTATGTTGAGTTTTCTAATTGGAGAAAATGAGATAAAAATATAGAATCAGAAGAAGACATGAGGAAAGACCATCACCGATGACAAACCGGATCATCTTTTACATATCTTCATAGTGGTGCAAGAAGAAACCATTGGTGCAAAGAAAAAAAAAACCCATCATCTAATTGTTTAAAATCACATTTTATATTGGATTGTTAATGGTGTGGGAATTAATATGGTTTATAACAGTGAAATTTGGTTTCTTCTTTTGCATGCATGTTGAAAGTTTTAAATTATTTTCTTGTATAGTATTTATACTCAAATGTAATAAATAACAAATTTTAATATAACCAATGCAAATATTTCTAGAATTTGGTGATATATTTTTTTAAAAGAATGAACTGAATTATTTCGATGATATATAAATACTTTTCCTTTTTTAAAAAGAACGAACTAGATTATTTTGGTAATTTTTTTTTCAAGTAGCACTCAGTGATAAATTGTTATGTCCACAAGCATTATTGATTCTTATAATCTTTAAGTATATAAATAATTGCAGTTAATTGACCTCAGAACATTTATTTTACTACTACTATATAATAAAATTAAAGTAATCAAGGAAAAACCTTCAGTTATGTGACCGAGCAATTTCTCATATGTTGACCTTTAACTACAATTCATGGGTTTCAAAGTACAGCATCACATCACAGTTGAAACAATATCATTTTAAAGAAAGCAAATCCGGTAACATTTTCATTTCAATTTTGGAATCCGTACTACATTTTTCTTCCTATTTGAAATCCATATGGTTTGATGTCATAAAATCACAACTTGGATTTTGGAAAAAGGAAACCAACACATGATTTATGAAAATGAAACACTATCTAAATTATTCTCAAAAAGCTTAAACAAGAAAAAGAAGTAAACAACCATCAAAATTGAAAATTGCAATTCCAACAGGATTACAACTAAAACTCCCACTCAATATGATCCTATTGTTTTCATGTCTACAAATATCACCAATAAACTATGTTTCCTTGAAATGATATTATAACCCACTTACCTAAAAACAGCACCAATTAAAGGTGTCCTTATGGTCCAGATGTTGATGAAACCAACAACAAAAAAAACATGTAGAGTACCTACTGTCTCTCATTAGAAAATATCAAATCACTCTAGTTTCTTGAGATTCCTTGTGGATGATTCATGAGATCAATAAATTTAAAACTGCTTCAGAAAGAAAACTGGTAGCAATGACTACCATACAGCACCAATTAAGTATTGAGGACTAATATGGGACATTCTTTGGCAGGTTTCGGATAACATTACTCTTCATTGCTATCTTGGTACGCATATTCTCCACACCTGACCTACTCATTTCCTTCAGCACTTTCATCCTCACAATTTGCTCCCTTGATTGGACAGTGGTCAAGCCCATGCTCCTGTACCTGAAATAAAAGAGAAAAAAAGAATCGCTCATCATCATGTGACTATGATTTGCTTTAATCATCAAATGTCCTTCAGCATTACAAAGAAATAGAACACAATGTTTGGAAGGTGAACCTTGAAGCCAACGCAGCAGTAATGGCCATACTATTTGCCGGTGATGGACGGGGTTTCTGACGATAGTAACGCAAAAATTCTCGAGAACCAAGTGTTCTGGTTGATGTTCTATCACCAGATTTTCGGGTGATTACGAGCTCAGACCCACCAACAAGTTCTACATTGTTACCTGTTTCACCAGATACAATGATCTGCTTGCCCTGATCATCCACATAACTGAACAAAAAAAATTCTACATTATACATTGGAGATTGATGTATAAGCCTTGCCATATATATAGAGATAGTTAACAAAGAAGGGTGAGATTAAAATCAAAGCAGTTGGAACTGTACTAACCTACTGCTGTAGTCATAGAACTCCTCTAACTCTACCTCCTCCTCATCATCACCATCACCAAAATGCACTTTACAATGGCTTTTTGCTACCATATGTTTCCTGACTGCTTCTAAGCTGCTGAAAGGATAACATCGATCATTGCAATACAGACACTCGTAGTCCCTTTTGACCTAGAAAATGAAAAAGAGAAATTAGGACCAAACCAAACTTTTATTTTGTTTGTATGTGTGTGTGGTAGGGGTAACAGAAATATACCTTAAGGCCAAGATATGTGAGGAGGCCTTTTGGATCCTTCAAATACTCAACATCTGGAATGAAGAATCCGTGCTGCTTGTGCATGTGAACCATGCAGTCTTCAATTGTTTTGTGCTTTTGATCACACATAAAGCAACATGAAGGGTCTAACTCAAAGTCATCCTCATCGTTGTCATCTTCATCTTCATCTTCATCCATATCAACATTTTCACCTTGCTCATTCACATTCAAACCTGTCAAGGACTTTGCAGCCCCATCAGCCAAATCATCTTCGGGATCAACCTCCTCCCATTCATCCTCACTTTCTTCATTTTCAGAGTTATCTACCTCTCTTCTAGGAGGAGGTCTATTCACAACACGTTGTGCAAGTGGCTTAATTATTGCCTTCTCATCTGCATCACTAGTTCCTTCAGAGGCCCGCATCATATGACCACGAGATTTAAGGTGCTCAGCATGAGCTTTTGAACTTTTATAATCCTTTCCACAAAGACCGCAGGTATACATCATGGGGGTCTCACTCAATTTGTTTTTCTCTTGAGCAATCACAGATTGCCTAGCCAGAAACAGTGCTTCCGTCACACCAGGAACACCAGCCACCTATATGTATTAAAAAAATTAACTTCAATTTAAAATTTTCAAGGAAACAAACCAAGCTCTCCCTGGTAAATTGAATACTCACCAAATCCTCCCCTCCCTTATTGGAGGGTCATATATAGTTAAGGTACGATAGGAGTATATCTTAGTTATACAACAATCACACATAGATGGATAAAATTATCTTAATCACCCATTTCAATCACATGGTTGAAATTTGCTTCCTAACACTCATCTCTTTTTCAAATGATCATATATGACCATTAAATAACTCCATAATCCTAATCATATGAGATAAATTTACTCCTCTAACTTGACATCTCATATATATGTGTGTGTGTCTCCGTTTGCAACATACCCTAATCTGCTAAATATTTGCAAGCTTGACAACCCTATTCATATAATTTGGTAAGCACTGAACTTCTCCAAGAACCTAAACTCAATCAAACTAAGCACTGAACTTCTACATCAGTTTTCTCATCTAACTTCTCTCAATAAAGAATTACATAAGTTGATTTTAGCTTACAAGAAAACTCAATTAATTTTACTTTTTATTTTCTGCTCATAAGTGCTCCAGCATATTATCCAAACAGAGTCCAAAACCCCCTCATAAACATACCACAACAATTACTCCATGAAATGTTAACACAACTGATTCGAAGCAGCTTAACCCAGCCCAACATTCACCGAAAACACATTCCATATTACAACACAACTCACCCAAAACAAAATTTACGAAACAATAACAAATAAATGAATGAATAAATAAATAAAACATAACCCAAGACGCATCTCTCCAAAGAATTCAGCTAGTAAAATAACAACCCTAACAGAGAAAACCTTATTTCATTGCATATTCTCAAAGCTTTCAATCTTTGTGGATTGAAGCATACAAATAAATACATAAATAAACAAAGAAATCGATCGTGAAAGTTGAGAAGAGGAATAGAACCTTGCGTTTGAGATTGTAGCGGTGCCACTCGGACTTGTAATGGAGCTTTTGCTCTGTGTCATCCTTGAACTCCGTGTTGCAAGCGTTGCACGTTAACCCTGGCATGCTTCGGAGATGTTCACAATGTTTTTTTTTTCGATTTTTTGATGAAACTGAAAAGGCGAAAGCAGAAACAGAGTGTATATATATAGACTCACACACACACACGCGTGAGCAAGAGGATTGAGGAACGGTCGGCGAAACGGCGAAACGGCGAAACGATGATGAAGAAGGTTTTGCTCTCAGCGCTTGCGTCATTCGTTTAGGACCCGTTTAATATTCTTAATGGGTCTTTTCTTTTGGGTTTTTTTTTTCTTTCTGCACTTCCACAATTTCTTTATGCACTCCCAGTTGTAAAAAGTGACTTCAGGAGAGGCTTTTCAAAATTTTCAAAATATGTTTTTTGGAATGAAAATTTTGAGGTGGATAATGGTATTTTCACGTCCAAATTTTTTTACACCAATTTGATACTATTTTCTATTACTTTTCACTTTTTTTTTATAATGCAAATTTTCTTTTATGTCAAACAATATTTTTCTTTCAAGAATTAGATTTTTGGAATACATAAAATATACTACAAGACTAACTTTCATACATAATACCTTTCAGAAGGAGTTTTCAAAATGCTTTTTCTTAAAATAAGCCTTTTGAAACATATTAAAAGCATTTTAAAAAGAACTTTGTAAAATGATTTTTTTTTCCACGTGTTTGTTTCTCTCTTCTCTTCTTCCTCTGGAGTGGTGGTGGCATGGCAACCTTGGTGGTTTGGTCTACTAAGACAGGTTATTTTAATCTGCCAGTGTGGGGTGTAGAAAGCAAAAGCCTTTCTTTTTTTTCTCTTAGTTTGGGGCTTTTCCTATGTGCACGTCCCAATATGTGTGAAATGACCAAATTGTCCTACTACATTTATTGCTAAAAAATTATTCCCTTCAGAATATTCCAAAAACATCAAAATTAACTTTAACAGAATAATTCTAAAAACAACCATACCAAATGTATAATAAACCATTTCACATATATTAGTCTAAAATTTCTAAAATGTTCCAAAATATTAATTCTAAAGATAAAAAAATTAGTCTGAAATGTTTCAGATTATATAATTTGAATGTAAAAAATATTTTCAAATTGTAGAATCTAAAAGTAAAAAATAGATTGTATAATCTAAAAGTATTTTTAACTTTATACCATTCATAACTCATTTTTTAAAGAAGAAAATGACTTTCGGACTAAACACTAACAAAGTCATTTTTGACTTTAAAATTGTATAAAAAATTAAAAAAGTTTAAATATATTTTTGTTCATTAATTTTTATATGTTATGTTTTGATTCACTAAAGTAAGTACTATTTACGCATATGGAAAGACAAGTGTGAAAATGTTTGGTTCAGGTGATTTGCATCAAAGTGTGGGTGTTGATTTGCGAATGATCTCTGAATTTTGGCACTTCCTCAATAAAAGAGATATGTAAGAAAAGTCAGGTCATCTCGTTAAATTTACGTGATTGTCCTTGTAATTTAACCCACTACAATTAATTTTTATTTACTTTTTTTTTATTATGCATGAAAGAGCTTAGCATGTGATGGTATGCAATTTCATATGCAGAGAAAGATTTCTTTCTTTAATGAATAATAATAATATTAATATAATATTAAAAATAAAATAAAATAAAATAATTAAAAATAAATTTAATTTTTTTAATTTCAAATTGCAACTTCAATTTCATTTTAACATTAATTTTCCTTTCAAAAATCAAATTTACATTACATTTATCATAAGGGCAAAATTGTAATCATACAATTTCATCTATTAAAAATAAAAATTAAATAAATATTATCAATCACATCATACATAAATCACATTATTTTTTCCTTAATCCAAACAACTCATTTTTATTTACAAATCAACTCAAATCAATGCAAATTCACATCCAATCCAAACACAACATCAGTGAAAATCGAAATTAGTCATTCTTTAAAAAATTGACTAAGTTTAGTGCCTCAACTTTATAAATACGTAAATTTAGTTATTTTAATCAAATTTTGTTAAGTTCATTAATGATTCAAACATGTTTCTCGATTAATATTGAAGCAAAAATATATCAAATGGTATAACAAGTCAATGTTATCATGAAACACATTTGAAACGTCAAATAAACTTAAGAAAATTTAGCTAAAATGACTAAATCCACATATTTTTATAATTGAGAGACTAAATTGAATCAAAGGTTTGAAGAGAGATTAATTCCAATTTTTTCTTAAAATTAAAGAAAAAAAGACATATTTAACTCGAGATAAAAAAAATGATTTTCCTTTTTCTTTTTACAGAGAGTGCAGGAAAAGAAATTGGTCGTAGTATGCGTTTCTTTGGCCCAATAAATCTTCGATTTGTTTTTACAGAAAATAATAGCATTTGGCTAATATTCTTAGTTTTCCTGAAACATATCTAAACAATATTTAATTTTAAGTTTTTCAAATAAATGTTATTTGAGTATCTAAATTTGTTAGACACCCTTATAGTTGTAGCTGAAATTAGAAAAGTGAAAAATAAATATATGAAATTGAAATTTGTTAGTGAAGTTAGTTTTTGCTAGTTAGTTTCTTTAGATTGATAATAAGTTAAAAATTTTAGCCACTGTTATAATAATAATAATAATCAATAAGAAGAACAAGAATTTTGTAAACTAAATATTATAGTAATATCAAAGTACAACATGCTCAAAAGAATTTTCCTACATAATTAGTTCATGGCTATATCTATATGTCAATATGGTTAATATATGCATGGTGTGGTGCAATGTGTTATTATGCAGTTAGTAACCAGGGAGGTGCAGGAAGAAAAACCTTTATTTCTGTTTTATCTAAGCAGAGCATAGAAAAAGTTAGTTTTGTTAGAAAGTAATAAAATACGTTTAAAATATAAATATGGAGTGTTTTAAATTTTGTTGGTTATATTATGTTTTAAGTTAACCTTTTTTAACATTTCTTGTTGTAAATACGATTTTATCTACCCAAAAAGTTAATCAAATTTGTTAATTTTTAACGCCACTCTCTTCATCCTTAAAATTTTTTTTGGGTCAAATTGGGTATGCTACTTTTTCTGAATGAAAATAAATATCAAATGTAAGGATAAAAATATTTTAAAAACTTTTGGTAGTCAAATTTTATTACAGGAGAGGAGACGAGACTGAAGTGAAGGTCTAAAAACCTGTCTATGAAATGCTTATTTTTTTCTTTAAATTAAAAAACTGCAAATAAAGGTGATTAGAATATTATCAAAGTGATACTTACAGAAAACGAAGAAAAAGTGTCTTCGTGGTGTGGCTGTAGCTTTCAACACGTGAAAATGACACTGACAAATTGATCAACAAAGTAACAAGTTTCATGTCCTTAGTAAATTAAAATATAAAAGAAACTAAAAAGGGAGATAGAAAAGTGAGAAAGAGACACCCACAAAAACATCACTCAATTTTTAAATATATTATTTTTATCGGGTGTTAATTTTTAATATTTTATTAGTGGAGGAGTTTAACTCGCAATCTTTTTATTTTTCTTTCAAAACCTATCAAATTCATCTCATATCTCTAAAATATTAGTAAGAGGAGCTAAACTCAACCTCTTTCTCTTTTTTCTTTTACTGTCTTAGTGAATTTTTAAGTATCGTAAAAGATACATAATCTAAAATTATCTAAATTTAACTAATTTTATAAAATCGAAGTGAAAAATAAAGTTTACACTCACTCGTAAAACTTCAATTAGCTCTGCTATTATTTTAAGAAACAAATTTTAAACTTAACTCAAATTTATAGAATTAGTTTGTAAAATGAGATTATCTGTTTGTATAGTGTAAATTTGTCTCGATCGGAGATCTCCAACCCAATGAGCTTTTACTATAAAATATATATATATAAATGGAAAAAGAAAAGATGCATAGAAGAAGAGGGTTAGCATTGACCTTGTGGGGGTGGCCATTGAAACCGTGGTATCAAACACTCCCCCACACACAAATGATGAATTTGTATACGGATCTATAAGGATGTTGTGTGGTTCATAGAGAAACAAGAAAAATCAGAAGACTCTCAAGGGAGTGAAATTTCTGGTCTTGAACACCCCTTTGGTAAGATTTTCACATGCAAAATTTTTAGTACACACACATATATTTATACACAAGTCTGAATGTGATTATCTTTTGCATGATAATTGATATTATAATGATTTGTAGGGTTTGAGAAGACGTAGGGTACAAAATATTGTTGAGCATGAGATCCCACTAAGAGAGCAAAAGGCCAAGAGAAAGAGGAGTGAGGAAATGATGAAGGCACTTTTGTTATGGGTTTAGTGGGATTTTAGGCTTTAGTGGGTTTTTGTGGATATTGTGATAGAAATTATGAGTCCCATGACTCTCTTTCACACACACATTGACACCACCAAACCAACATGCCTAAGATTTAGATTCTTGTGTGATATAAAAAGTGACACTTTGAGAAGCAAAACGGTCCACGCCTTAATGGTGTTGGACATGTTTGTGTGCAACCCTAATAGTATGTGACAACCTCACATGCCACTTAGACCACACATCCAACACCCCTATCCTTTCTCTTTCCAATTTTAGTGCATCGTATAGGGTTATGTTCTTACAACCAAATTTGTAGCTACACCAACATTAAATCAAGATCGGTAGATATAGTTTATTAGGCATGTTGTATTAGTTTTCATTTATGATAATCTAAATGAATTTATCAGAGAAAAATCTATTTTAATATTATGCAGTTAGAAATCACTTGTTTTCGAGGATATTTATTTGAGAGATATAATAATTCTAAAGGTACCATTTTATTGTAAAATGCTAAATTTTTTAATGTGTAATCAATGGAAGATTTAGATTTATTTTAATTTCTACAATCTCTCATCAAGGAGCTCTCTTTCTTGAGAAAAAACATTACAACCACAAGTACCACATGAGTGAGCTTCTAATTTGTCTACAAGTAAGTGTAATTAGTGACATATTCGTGGGTTAGTTCAAGGGTTGTACTAATGTGAAAGGATTTACACTTCAAAAAGAGATTATAGAAAATATAAGTACAAGTTTAAGTCCTACATTGAACAAAAATGAGAAAGTTGAATATTATATATAAAAAAAGACTCAAATTCATTGACTTAAAGTTTTGGATTAGAAATAACGCCAATCTCTTATATAAATTTGATTAGTATTTCATTGTAAGATGAGTCAATAACCTAAAATCATAAGTCTTTCTTATAAAACATGTCCAATTATAATATAAGAGTAATATAAAAAAAAAATCATAATTGAAGACACCCTTAAGAAATTATTTTTGTTAAAGTACATATTATATAGAAATAAGATTCTATGTATAAACAAGATATAAATTTTGGGAATCCTTTATATTTATTATAATAGAAGATTTTTTAAATATATGTGTGACGTATGATGGAATCCTTTACTTTTAATAGGAGATAGAATAGTGAGTATGATGGGAAAGTTTGACATAATAGAAGAGAAGATGAAAGTGGTAGAGAGTGTAGTAATTGAAAGCACATAAAATGTTTTTTCACTTTGTGAAAATTGTTATTTGTCTCGTGTTTAGTGCTTTTCCATCTTGTGACTACTCTCACTCACGAACTTCACAACTCATCTTCTACTTTTGGGTTTTCCTCACACTCTCGTGATTCTCAACTTTTCATTTTCTTTTTCTTCTACACAACAAATAAATTAAAAAATCGATTCAACTTTTAATTTTTAAGTGCCATTTTTAAGACACTGTTAGCAAAATAATCTATTTATCTATCACTCATCTTCATCTAGAGTTGATTTGATTTACAAGCAAAATTATCCATTATAAAAAATATAAAACATAGATTAAATCAAATTTATTTATTTAACTTCCATTCATCTTCTATTTCTCAAAATCCAATAAATTTGTGGTGTATATATATATAACAACACACATGAACCCTAAAACTACTTGTGTCAAAATCAACTCTACCTAATAGCACATACATTATCAAATAACTGACAAAAAAAAAAAAAATCCAAATTAAAGGAAATGAAACAAGGGTATTTTGAGGGATCATATAGACAATTAAACTAAATGTTAGGTTTATTCTGTTAGGTTTATGGAATCTCATTAAAAGTGATAAGTTATAAAAAAAATCCAATTATCCATTGGGCGTTTCAAACTTAAATATAAATTCTTTGCTGGATTTGATCTGATTTGTTTTCAAAACATATTTATTTTAATATATTAATTTTTAGGTTTTTTTTAATCTGGTATAAAAAATTATGTTTAGTTTTCAAACTAAATTATAAATTATATTATTTCTAACCTTTATTCTAACAAATTACATTTAATTATAACATATTGTTTATTAAAAAAATATTTGATACGACTTTCATAAAATTTAAATACGAAATGATTTATAATTTAAATTTAGAATATATTTAAAAATATTAAATTGAATATATTTTGATAAAAGAATAAAAGGCAACACCAAGATTAAAAATCTTAAGCAAATGAAAGAGGCAATTCAGAGAAGAGTATTTATGAAGTACCTAAAACAGGGACATTTGCCTAAACCTAAGCCCCTTTGAACTTGACAGTTAGGGTCCTTTCACACTGCATCATGTATCTTCCAGATCCAAGTGGGGTTCTTAATAAGGATCAGTTTCCATCCACATTCTCAATATTTTTTTTTTTGTGTAATTTATATTGTGATTAAAATTCATGCCAATCATATTTTTAAATAAGTAAATTATGTTCTGGGTTAATAAAATGAGTAATTTAATATTTTTGAAATACATAAGCAAACTTGTTTGGTTATACCAAAACTTGGGTATTATTTGTTAAAATCATGGGTGACTTATTAGGTAATCTTTTGATGAAGACTTTTGTCTAACTATGAATAATTTTTTTGACCTTAACTTACCCTTTCACATTGGAAACATCTTTCCCTAAAAGACTATTGTTGTTTATAAATTATACCACTTTTGTGAGGTTGCCACTTGATGTATGTTTTTCTCTAATAAATTTTTTTCTTGCTAGAGGATCCATTAAATTGAGGTTTAACAAACCTTTTACTACTTTAGTTTTTTCCAACAAAGTAGGGAACTCTCCACAACAAACATTACAATCACCCTTTATTTGATCTCATGCCGTAATCCATTCTAAAAAATTTTGTACCTCCAAGCCTTAGAAATAACTTATATATATATATATATATATATATATATATATATATATATATATATATATATATATATATATCTATAAAAAAAAAATTGTTAAATACGACAATTATTTGGAATATAAAATGGCAGTTATGATTGTCATATTTTGCGCAAATGGTGGGTATAGTTACCGCCATATATCCTGTCGCCACAATGAATAATATGACGGTCTTGGGCGAAACGCCGCAACACCCGTCATTAAATGCGCTGTGCAAATAATGACAGTTTTGACTGTCATACTTTGTGTGCAAATAATGGTAGTCAAAACCGTCGTAATTTGTTTATTTTAAAGGAATTCTAATATGAAATACGACAACTAGAAATGGCATTATTATCACTATATTATCATGTTATACGACGTTTCAACTGTCATAATTTGAATCTAAATTTTATTTTAAATCATTTTTATTTAACCTGCTTTCCATTATTGTTTGACCTGTTTTTTATTATTATTTAACTTGTTTTCCATAAAATTAAAAAAAGTAAAAAATCACATAGACAATATTTTAATCATTAATATTTTCATTCGTAATTCATATTAAAGAAGTTGATATTATGGAACACCATCCAAAATCTACTAAAATAAGCACAATTACAGGCATGCTTTACTTATCTAGTATGTGCATGGTTGTGAAAAGTTTTAAGATGTTACAACATATGATACTAAATCAGCCTAATTTGGATATATAGATATATGATCCATGTACTGTCACTACAAGAATGTTGAAAAATCTCGTCGGCCAAAACTGGATGCAAAAAGGCAAAAGCCCACGCCAATGTTGTGATGGCGTCAGTTCAACGTCAAGGATTTGGATCCCGCGAATACAGTGGATGCAAAACCCACGCACAATCCTGTGATTTTGAAAAAAAAAAATCCTCTTTCAAGGCACATCCCAGAACATGCTTATCATTCCCAAAACCTGCTTTTCAATACCAATTTATTAATAACATTTCGAGCAATGTAGAATGTCATATAATTCATTTAAAATTAAAATTGGAAACATAAAATTAATTTACATTGTTAATAGCTAATTAAAGGATTGATGACTTATTAAATATGATAGGTCAACTTCTCTAATTAATCACAACTAAGATAGATAAAATAATCAACAAGCCACAAAAGAATGCAACTGTGATTTTGAAAACTAAAAATCTCTTTCAAGGCACATCCATTAAAGACCAACCTAGTGGCTATCAACACACCCCTTAACCCAAAATCAAAGTTTACGAAAGACGAGTCTTAGCACTAAACCAAAAATATATCAAGAAACATTAAACACACATGTACTACAAAGAAACAAAATTAAAAATCTTCTAATAACCCCATTGCACACAAAATAGAGCATAATGTTTATTAGATAAAAAAATGTAAAACTTCAACTAGTATCCATTGCAAAATTGTCAGAGTAAACAAATTAGGTATACATGCTTCCGATTATTTTCACAATTTAAGTTTGAAAATCCCATCCTCAGTGTATTAAACTGAAGCAGGACACCCAAAAATACTTATTAATCAATGACTTGCAAGGTGAAACAGAGCCCACTAAAACACCATGCTTCAAACTCTTTTGCATAACTTCATCAGGAAAAAAGGAAAAAAGGAAAAAGGAAAAGAAAAAGAACAACTAAAGCTTAAAATCCTAGAAACAAGAAATCCAAGTAAACTATTATATATATATAAATAGGTATTTAAACCCAATAATGTACATACTCCACTACAAAAAAAAATGGATATTTGTGGAGGTTAAAATTACAATTTTTATCGATTAAAAATCGTCACAAATGATATTTCTAACGGTTTTAAAAACTCTTAGAATTACACATGTCAAAAACAGGTTGTGAGGTATTGTTGTCAGAAAAGAAAAAAAATAGCAGCGGTTAAAAACCGCTACAAAATGTAGTCTAATTTGATTATATTTTATTATATTTTGATGGTTAAAAAGTATCATAAAATGCATGATTTTTGTACGGTTAAATACTGCTACAAAATGCATCATATTTTGACGGTTATAAATTGCCACAAAATGCAACATATTTTGACAGTTACAATCCGACACAAAATATAACATATTTTCACAATTAAAATCTGCCAAAAATTATTTGAAATATTTTTAAAAGTCCAAAAAATAATTTTAGGATTATATAAATACAACATAAACAATCAAATGCATATACATATATAACAATGCGTGAATCAAAGCTGCAAGAGATTAACAAAGAAATAAAAGTAACTAGTTGTTAAGAATCTAGATGAAAGACATGTTTCTCTTCTTCACTTTCACGCATTAGGTCCCAACCATCACCTCCAAGTTTCAAAATTTTCACTCTAACTTGCAACATTACTAACTTATTCTCCATGTTATTTGTCTTTTTCTCTACATCTTTTACAAACAATTCAGATGGGATAATAATTCATTATTTACGGACTATAACCACTATAACCGCTATGTTTTTTTTATCAGTAAAGGATTATAACCACTATGTAATCCATACCTTACATGACCCCAATTGTTGAAGCATTCCAAGGTTTATCATTGTTATAATTACTACATGACTATAATTCTTACTTTCAGGTGAATATATATCAGATGATATACCTATAAATATTATTTACAGAAGCCAGAATTCAGAAACCAAGTCCTTGTCTTCTCTAGTAAGTTGAAATGTTTTTTCCACACACTGCATAGGGTTGGTTATGAACAATTTAAACAAGAATATGGTTAAGGTAGTCAAGTAGAAAGCCACATTGGAAATTATATTTTAAACATAGAATAGATAATCTTTTCACAAGGTCATTAATTTGTGTATTGGAAAGAAAATGAAGTTTACCAAACTAGCACCACCTAACAAGAACTTAGTGAAACACAAAGAGATACAAAAGAGGAAAAAAAGAAGAAGAAAACATACACTTCTTTAGTTTTCAGTTTAGGGTGCTCCAAACTCAGTTTCGGAGTAGACTAAATTATGTGACATGTGTGGTTATTCAGCAACTCCTTGTTAAAAAGCATGTCTCTTTCGTTTATAGCTCCAACATCATCTTCACTGAATAGCACACCTAATGTTTTACCCCTAAGTTAAAACAATCATGAAAGAATTTTTTCCCAAGGAATAAAAGTAATGGAAGTTACAAAAATAACCAATACAATAAATGTTATTATCCTATAAATAGACATCTACTTGACATACAAAAGTAAAATGATAAAAGAATTTTGAACGAGTACAAAATCTCAACTTAAATTTCAAGTAGACAAGCACAAATCAAACCTTAGTGGCAAACTAGATCTTTTGCATAAAGGTTTTTTCTTCCCTGAAAAGTTGTTCATTGAATTTCATATTGCGAAAAGAAAAACAAACCCAAGGTCAAAGCCTAAGATGTCAGGAACCAATAAAAGAAATGAGAAATAATTTTATAGAATAAGAGGAAATTAAGAATAAGAGAAAAAAATCTCCTCCATGGGTTTCCCTTTCCACAAAGAGTCAATTCAGAATGTCAATAAATCTGAATTTATCTAATCCTTCCTCTCTTGTTTACATCTAACAATCGTTCTAACTAAATACCTCATTTATATTTAACTATCTTAATTAACTTAATCTTCTCCTTATATCCTAACCATTATTTCGTTCATAGTATTGAAATATCAATAAGATTAAAAAGTACATTTGCATGACTTATTTGCTCATTGATAAAGCACAATTCCGTGTTAGAGTGTGTATTCAACCAAAATTAAATTATGCCTATTTAAGTTTAGGAGGATTATGCCTCATAAATTAATCCAAACTTAAATAAATAGACTGATGGCCTATTTAAGTTGTCGTAGTTGTCATTTTGACAATCTCCAACTAATACAATATTGACTTATGCTAATGTGATATAGTAACAACTATGCTACTAAAGTGCAATAGCTATAGTCTCAATTGTTGACATGTGTCATATATAGAAAATTTGGGGGAGGAGGGGTAAAATGTTTAGGGAATTGAAACACCATCTTTTACCATATTCCAACTTTCAAAGCAACTTTCATAGCAATAAACATGCACAACAAAACAAACAAAACCATTTTCCCGTGTCTTTTTAAGGTACAACAAGCTTTGATGTCAAAACTTTAACATAAAAAAACCAGTAAAGATATACAAACATATTAACTTATTTTCCATAAATAAATACATAAGGCTTTCAATATATTATTTTCAAAACATCTGGAAGGATAAATATTTGGAGAACTTCTTCAAATGTTTCAATTCTACACAAATTCTAATCTTATATACCAAACCAACTCCTATTAAAATTCTGAATTCCATATTAATATAATTGTTCTTGAAAGGCCGAAATATACTCTATGAAGACCTCTGCAAACAACTCTTCAAGCGTACTCCCAACTCCAACTTCACACCTTTAAGCCAAGATATCTTAGTTCCGTGTCTCCTCAAGATCGAGATGGGGTGTGCTTGTAGAAGACAATCCAACACTCAAGTCAACTAAGTGCACAAGATAATAATAAATACTATAAAAGGGAACATCATTAATTTACCTCGTGTATTATGCTATTTATACTACGTTTGAGTTCTTACTTGAATGGACCTAATCCACACACTTAATCACCTTGATTAACTTACTTAATACTTTGCTAACATGTTTTAGCTATTTATCTTAACTTAATCACAATCATCCTTGTTGTTGTCTTGGTTGACATCTTGTTATGATATTCGAGTACACTTAGGCCGAGATCATCTCAGACCAAGTAACTGAGATGTTCTCTGAGATGATCTTGGGTGTGTATACTACAATTATAATTATCTATAGCTTCCCTTCCCTTAATTCTAATGTTTTTTCAAAAAATTTCTTGAAAACTTAACAAATCTAGTAAAGTTATAATTTGTTTTCTAAATACTTTCATAAATCGAACTCGTAAATGTAGTGGAGATTTATTTATTCTTGTGCATCACATCAGACATTATACATGTAATAACTCCAACCTTTTACATGCAAGAAAAAAATAAAATAGATAGCTTTTAATAAAAGGAGATAAAGAGAATTTAGTTAAAATCAAAGTCTTAATAACTTTGTCTTATACTCTACTACCTTCTATTCCATGTGCTCTAATTGAAGAAAAATAAAAGACAACTTCAAAAATCTTAAAAAAGGTAAAAAAAAAAAAAAGCTTTATAACTTAGAGAAATAAATATCTTAAATGAATAAAAAAATAAATAAAATTATACATTATCTTTATAACTTTTAAATAACAAAATATTCATTCTATCTAACTTAAACTTTCTCCCATAAACTAACAAAAACGATCCTTATATCCGTAAAGCTGAAAGATTAAGAAAATACAATTAGTTAAAATAAAAATATAACTTTCTTTGATTCCCTCTCACGTATAACAACTTATTAAGTAATCTTTTCTATGTGATTTTCGTTTCCTTTTCTTTCTTTATTCTTTCTTTCCAAATTTTCTTTAATATAAGAACTTAATTTTTTTTCTAAAACTAAACAAATATTAAATATTTATTATAAAATTGAAATAAAAATACTCATTTACTCCTACAAATTTATGTTTACTCAAAATACATAAAAATGACCCCTTTTAACTTCTATACATACTATTTTTTTTATCTCTTTAGTTTCCATGTTAAAAAGATATAATATAATAATAACAATAACAATAATAAAAGAGAATTACAATAACATATGTAAATACTAAAGTAAATTATTTTAAAATATAATATGGATTGAAATTATATATCACAAAAATTATTTAATTATTTTTAAATTCTAAAATAATTAATATGATTTACTGTGTGCACAAAAGTATTCTTGGTGCACTATTTTCTGAAATATTAAAGATGCTAAAACATTTCTTTAACAATGAATGATAGCTGTACCCAAAGACAGTTGGTGCAAAATGAAAAGAGAAAACAACTGCACCAGATGAGTTCACATGTATTGAAATTGAAGTCTTCTGATACTGATTGTGCCATTAATCATCACTACCACTGAAAATAATACATTTATTTCCCTTTTTCTGCAATTTTTCTATTTGAGGCCATTGCATTTTCCTATTATGATATTCTATTTAAGCGGCTGAAAAAAGAGAAGAAAAAAAATATAATAAAGCAAAAATACTGGTTTTTAAAATGAAAAGAAACAAAAATAAAAATAAAAATCCTGAATGTTGGTTTTAGAACATTATTTGAGTTCAATCTTTGACAGAAATAATCTTCAATAAAATTTTATTCCCGTTTAAACAAGATTAATTTGAGGTGAAATAAAAAAAAAATGAGAACTTCTTTGTTTTTCTACCTTTTCCACATTCTACTCATTTCACCTATTTTGTTAGAACTAAAAATATTGTAATTACTATGCATCAAAAGCCAAGGACCACTTGAAGAATATATGTACAAAATATTAGGCAACAAATGCAAAATGGTCATTGACTTGTATGTGTACCATCATACATCATATCTATGCATTATGACTCTCCATTTTCGTTCAATCTCAACCACTTCTTGCATTGTACAATTTTATTCTATCACTAAAGATACCTAAGACTTTTTCCTTCTTTCTTTTGAACCATAAGTACTCACATATGATGAAGAATGTGTCATGACAATGGAAACCCTAATTAATATAATAAAATTTAAGGCTTCTCATTGATGATTTCCAACCCTAATTTGAGTTAAGATTGTTGAGAGAGATAAAACATGTCTTTGCTAAAGCAACACAAATCATATTCATTGTATTTTGATCATACTCATTGTATTTTGATTATTCATTTGCATTTTGATGCTTACCAATATGTTGAATTAACTAGAGAGAAAGTTCTATGTTTTGTTTGGACGAGGAAATTTAAAAGGATAATTCATTTATTTCAAGAATTTAAAATTTTTTATACTAAAATGACTTGTTTGGATAAAATAATTAGAAAACAAATTAAAATTTAAGGAATGTTGAAAGGTATTTCAAATGAATAAAATAGAAAAAATTTCAAATACCCTCAAAAGTATAAGAAATTTGAAATTTCACTCCATGATCACTCCATTCATGATGGTCGATCTAATTTGACCTTGGCCGAAGGTCGAGCAGAGTCGTGCCAGTCCAGGGTGAACGTCGTGTTGAGTTGGCCTAGGTCGAAGATCGAATCGCACTAGTTTGGGTCGATGCTCAATTTGAGTTGGCCTGTGCCGATAGTCATGCCGAGTCAACTCAGATAGAAGGTCGAGCCGAATCGAAGGTCAAGCCGAGTCATCATAGGTCAAAGGTCGTAATGAGTCAGCTCAGGCCTAAGTTGTCGCTTCATGCCTCTTCTCTCAAGATGGATGGTAGTTAGGGGTTTGCCCTGCATGTGAAGGTGGAATGGTGACAACAACCTAGGACGAAAGTCTCATCAAGGAGGACCTGAACTATTGAGGTTTGTTGCAGAAAGAGAAAACGGGAGATGTCACTACTGGCAGAGAAGGGGAGAAAGTTTGATGCACCAAATAATATAACAAATTATATTTATGTTATCCAACTACATTAAGAGTTTCAATATTCAAAACCATGTATGAATATAGTCATAGCGAACTCCTTGCTTTCTTCCATCTCATAATCACCTCTAAATCCTTGCAATAGCACATGTCCCAAGGACAAGTCTTTCATACTTAAAATAGAGTTCTTTCTTATAAAAAAATGTACACTTTTTTTCTTTCATACACATTTGTAATCATGTCATCTACTAATTATCCGATGCCTACCACTTAGAACCTCCTTTTAGATTTTAGATTGGGTTCACTAAATCAAAACAAAGTATTCAAATTCTAATCTAGCATGTTTCGCTTTAGTTTTCTTGAATTCATATACATTAAAAAAATGATTTACTATTTCCTTACATTCAAAATACAATTCAAAATTTATTAGATTATTTTGATCAGTAAGAATTGATCTTCCACTTCACTATTCCTTTGACATAAATGATTTTCTATAAATGTCCAATAAAGAAGTTGCCAACAATATTTGGATAAATAAAATAATTATTATGAAGGCTAAATTGTTAAGTGTTATAAAAGTTATTTTAATATCAAAGTAATAAGGATTTCTTATTAACTAACCACTTTTTTTATGTTGACAATATATAGAAACTATATTTATAATTTTTTTATATCTAAAATATCATTAATTTTTTAAAATAAATTTTTATAAGTGATTATAGTAGGGTTGACACGCATTAGATAAAATTTACTTTAGATTGTATTTAGTTGGATAAAAGTTCATTATCATTATAAAATTTAATTACAAAATTCAATTCATCCCGGTCTACTTGACAAAAGTCCATCCATTAAACTTGTTTTTTATGAATGAATATTGATTCCATCAAAAAACATATGTAAAAGATATTAAAATGCATTTTTAAAATTATGTTTTCATAACAATTTCAGAAATAATTTATTCAAAAAAATTTAAAATTCATTTTGCAAAAGTCAAGAAATATGAAGTAATTGTTTATTTTTCTATTTTTTATAGTTCTTTCTCTATCTAACACGATAAGTATATAAAGACTGGAACATAATATAAAAAAAAAGGACGTAAAATTCAAATTTTAAAATGATAAATAAAGAAGACCTTTTTTTATTTTCAAATCAAGAGAGATAGAAAGTAGCATAAGAATACCTTTCCTCTATCAACAAATCAAATTAACAATTTACATTCCAAACAAATAAGAAGACATTAATCCTCTAAAATCATGTCCATATAGAAGACAGATAAATTAATTTGAGAACAAATTAATAAATAAAATAGTATTACTATAATCATTTTGAAATGATCACCTAATCGGAAAAATGTTAAAAAAAAAATAACAAAAAGAAAAATTAAAGAAAAAAAGAATTGTACGTCCCTTGACTAAAAAGATGTGGTGGACCCAATTGCGAATAAAAGCAATAGCAGACAATCCAACATTTGACTTTATCATCACATTATAAAGTGTGCCATTGTGAATGGTCCCCTTTAAGCTAGGGTATTTAAACTTTTTAGCAATCAATTTTTTTTAATTATTTCAAATATTTTAAAAAAATTATTAATATTTTAGGAGATATTTTATGATTGGATTGATTTATTCTATTACACATTTTAAATATTTATATTATATATTAATAATAAGAGAATTTTAAAAGTATAATTTAATATATTAATAATATTTTTGTGGTCAACTAAATTAATCTGCATAACTATGTTAGATGAGTCTTCTATTAAAAGAACATAATAATAATAATAATAATATATTTATAATTTCGTAGTGACAAATAACATAAAATGTTCAATGTATTTTTCTTTATTTTTCACCGATGATATGTTTGAAAATGATGAAGACTAATTTATTTCAAATTGTAAAACTTATTAATGTGGTGTTCGCCCTTAGAACAAAGTCTTCTGCCTTTATATGGTAAGAGAATTGAACTTGACAACATTTTTAACTATTTATCAAGTATATTGGTAAATGATTTAATAATATAGTTAAATGCAATTTTCATATTTTACAATATTATTATTTTTAGACAAAAATAATTTTTGTGATTTCAAGTTATGTTTTTTCGTTCTTATGTGAACATTTTCTCAAAATACTATTCATTGAATTATTTTAATTTTAATAATTGACATATTGAACTCTGACTAAATTAATTATATTTTATCTTATAACTTTTTAACAATATTATAAAAGCTTAAAATATCTTAACTTTTATAATTAATATTTTAATTTATTTGATCAATATTATATAATATTTAGAAATCATGTTTAAATGTTTTTATTAAACTAATTTTATATTTTTAATGTATGTATAGAATTATAAATTTTCATATTTTAATATATAGATTCGTTTTGATTAATATATTTTTATTTTTACTTTTATAATGAGATAATTACTTTTCAATAAATTCAACATTTTCTTATTCTTTCAAGAGAACATTTAGTTTAAAAGAAATTTTATGACTGAAAAATAGATAAATAAAATTTATCTTTAAGACTCTTATGGTCTTAACATTAAAGCACCTTAAAAAAAATGATTGGACAAAACATAGTCTAAAGTTTTAATCACAAGCCAATAATGTCAATATCCTCTTTTAACAATCACTTTATTCTTAGAATATTATTGTTACCTATTTTTTGAGATTTGTGAATATTCTTAATATTTTAAAATGACTGGAACTCTAAAGAATATGACTTTTGCCGCGTGTTGACAAGAACAATCGTCAATAGCTCATAATTCATACCAAACAATAGTCAATAACTTCACTTTTTTACAATTTTATTTCTTTTTCATAACATTTTTTTTTAAATTATGTATTTATTTCTAACTCGACAAAATTTTATACACACAATGTTAAAAACAGATAATTTGTTATATGAATTGTATCATTGTATACAGGGGTGTTGCGGCTTGATTTGCGTAAAATTTGGACAAATTTATTATTTAATCCGCTAAAGAAATATCGAATTGGATTGAGATGATTTTTTCTTCTTTTATGTTAAAATCAATCCAACTTAATTTACTTTTGATTGAATTAAGTTAACTGGGGGCAAAGTTTTCAAAAATTTTCGTTTTTTTTTTCGGGTAAAAGTGATAATTTTAAAATATGAAGATTACTAAAAAAATAACACAATTTTTACAAAATTTTATTTAATACTTTAAGAAGTATCAAGTCATAAAAAAATTGTCCAAATTAATTCGATATATGAAAATATGACAATTTATTGATAACATAGATATATAGTGAGTCTCACGCTATTCATGATGAATTTATTATTCAACTCAAGAAAGAGTATATTAATTTGGATTAGATGGAGTTAGTGTAACACCTCAAAGAGAGAAATTCTATTTATAAATTGCATACATCATAGATATTAAGCGAAATTGACCAAACAAATATGAGACATGGTTAAATATACCAAGGTATAATTATAGTAATTTTTTTGAAATTTATAAAAAAAGTTAGTTTATGCGTAATTCAAATTCAAAATCAAAAGAAGAAATATGATTACATACTACATAGTATATTTATACATGATTACATACTACATAGTATAATTTTAAATAGTCAAACATTTAAACTAGACATACATTAAGCTCAACAAACATGATTTGATAAAAAAAACATAAACAAGCATTTCTAGACTCAACATTTGAACTTATGCCTTGACTTGGATACAAGAAGCCTTGCACCTGTCATAAAATCTCTTAATGGATTATAAAAACAACTCTTATTTCACTTGGCCTAACAAACCGATTAAATTCCTCTTTATAGGGTAAGTTAACTTATGACATCAGTAGACGAGGGGTCCCACCCTTAATCTTGCTATAAAAATCTTTTTCAACTCTCACCACCTAGACTATAATACTCTATGTGAGTTTGTAAGCCTAGTAGAGTATATGATGGCTTCTAAACATGTTTACCTAGTTAATGCATGATACTAAACTAGCAAAGATTTGCACTTCTTCCTTAGAAGTACAACCCTCGTATAACAAAAAATTCAATAATTTCCATTGTTATTGTTTCATTCCTGCCTCTACTTTCATACTCATGACAACATTATAGTTTCATAGAACACAATCTTCTCGACAATTCCTTCACATTTGTGTTACATATGCATAAGATCATCGTGCTCACATGTAGTGGTATTTCAACATTTAAATCATACTCTATTCAAATAAACTTCATATATCATCCACAACATGTATATGTAAAATTATTTCATCACATTGACATGCTTTACATTTCAAGTCACACACATCTATCATTCACAATATACATTCTTTATTCCAAGATCAAATCAAAAACACAAATGTGTACATGACAACCCAACAACATCTCAAGTAGAAAAGTTCTACACAAAGAGAAACCTAAATGGATCAATCGTAAGAGACTTACTCTTCTAACTACATTGTAAAAACCTAAACTGGACATACCAAGGTCAAAATGAAGAATCAAATAGATCTGTTGTGAAAATTTTAGCTTGACCTACTAGTTAACAAAAAGGGAATCCCATTTTTTCCGAAATGACAAATACCAGGAATATAGGGTGGCACTCGATTCTACAATCCTTAGAACTCACTGATTTGATAGCGTACAACGGTCCAAAAGTTGCACCCAATGCCCCATGGTCAGTGGCTACTGTCTAAGTGGTGTTGACGGCGTTGCAACATCGCCCAATGTTATACTAGAACTGAAAACTTCATCTTTGAGTTTTAATTAAGAAAATTGACTCTTCTTGAGTTATTCCCTATTTGTAAAATCATAGTATCACTATGTCTTAGCTCAAGAAGATCAAAGACCCAAAAATCAAGATTTTATAAAAACAAAACACACCCTTTGATACCAAATTTGATAAAATAACCCATTTAGACTAAGGATAGGCTGCTACAGATAAACCTCAATTTCACAACATCATATGTCATTTCATCAATCAACACAATTTGCACACAAATCAAACACATGATCACAATATTTACAACTTATTGAACATAAATTGAACAAAGTACCATAACATCTCAATTTTGTTTACACAATCGACATGCATTCCTAATTAAAATCAAAATTAAAATCACAAGAAAACAAACTAGTTTACCTTACTTGGTGTGACAACTCTAAAATACCGAACATCTCTAACCTCACAAGATGATCTATCTACACATAAAAACATCACATAAACGATCATATCATTATGATCACTAATTAGTAGAAAATCACATTGAGAACTCTAAGGACACATGCAATTAGAGAAAGAGTGCACATAAAAAAGATAACATATTTGAGCAAGGAACAGAGAAAAACATCTACTTACTCAAAAGGAGTAATTGATTAGATAAATAGGAAGAACTCGCCAAAATGATCACTCCTACGATCTCAAATCTTTGAAAAGATGAACAAAAGTTAAGAACAGGTAAAAAAAGGCATAAAACTATAGAAAAATAGTTTCTTAAGAGACGACATGTTAAAATAATGAAACTCATTAAAAAATCTATTTATACTAAAATATTTTATTATTAAAATATTACAGTGTTTCCCTTTTATAATAATCATCACTACTCTAAAGTTATTTGCTAGGTTCTCACACTTAGATTGAATCGTAAATGAAATTCCAATATAATTAGATTGAATTGAGTCAAGTAATTGGGTTTCCTAATCTAATTAGCACATCTACTTATAAACATCAATCTAACCATTACATAATAACAATTTTTTTAGGATAAATTATATTTTTAGTCCTTAAACTTTCAACTAAAATTGCATTTTGTTTCTATCATAAGCTTTATACCAATTTCATATTCACATTTGATGAACGAATGTACAATGTTCTCGATCACCCACGATGTTAAACAATTTATAATGTGGCAAACAACGTTTTTCCCTTTTTTTTCATGAATTGGGTATTTTGATGGTTTAGAGTTTGACATGTTATTGATTTGGGTGAAATGGCATTCGATTAATAATAAACGGTTTAACTCTATTAGAGAACATCATATATTCATTTATAATATATAAAGATAAAATTAATATAAAGCTTATAATAAAAACGAAATACAATTTCACTTGAAAATTTAAATACTAAAAGACATAATTAATCATTTTTCTTATCAATTTCATGCTCAAATAAGAGAAAATAAAGACATTGAAAAGGAGATGATTTTGACTAGTTAATATAGTATGGAAGGTAAATGAATGTGCATTAAGTGGGAAGAAACTGGGAACACAAGGTTCCACATGTTGAGTTGCATTCCATCATTAATATTTGTTTGCAGTGTGATTAACCTAACAACAGGGCAATAGCAGAAAGGCACTTGGTGACACTGATATGTACCAGTTGTACCTAAACCCTAGATTTCAACAACTCTACAACATCATGCATGGAAAATACCTTAACATCCCTGCTACCAAGTACCCATGTAACATGTTTGTGTCATCATGTGGTGGCAGAGAAAGAAAACATGTCTTCTACTCAAATTTAGATACTTTCTCATCTTCATATTGTTCTAGACAACCCTATTTCTCTTCCTCAAAATACAATAAATAAATACACAAATCTTCTTCATATTTACGTCTAAAATATCTACATGTACGCACTTATTTTTTATTTACCCAAATCACTCATTCTCATTTTACTTACCAAAACTCAGAAATTGGTTATCTCTACACCTATTATTATCTTGGTCAAATTCTTATACTTTTGCACGTGAGAGATCATTCGCTGAACTATCGTTTTCTCAATTTTTTGAAATCTGTTTTATTTACTTTTAAATCTTTTATTTTTTTAAAAAAATATTTAAGTTTGAATTAAAATTTTGAAATATAATTTTTTTAATATTTTATATTAAGTAAAGATTTATTTTTTCTTCAACAAAGAGAAATATTTTAATATTTCTAATTCCAAAAGTATATACTATATATATACTACTCCACACACACAAATATACAAACATAAAAACATTACATATGAGTATTATTATTTATATATATATATATATATATATATATATATATATATATATATAATCAAATCCTTAAAAAATAAGTAAATATGAACCCTCTTTATGTAAGACCCGCTTTCTTTTATGCCTTTTCTTTAAAGGGCTGACCCATCTTGTGGGCCTAAGGGCAGGCCCAAAGGAGAGGATCTGACCTAATATGCCCCAAAACCCTAATTCTGTGCTCTTTCCGTAAAAACAGAACCCTTGTGCCTCCTTAAGCAGCCACACTCTCCGTTAGGGTTTGCCTTCTCGCAGCTTTCAAGTCCGCTCAAGCTGTTTCTACTCCACGTAAGTCATCCTACATCTCGTGCCGCTCAGTTCTTGGTGTCTTTTCGTGTTTTACCGAACTAAAGCCTCTGTGATGATCTTACCGTGTGTTATTTCCATGTTTTTCTAGCTCCTAAGAGTGCTCCTCGTTTTGTTGAGTCTGTGTCTACCATCGAGGTCCCATATTAACCCTTTCCAAGTAAGGGAAGCTAGACCTTACCATATCTTCGGTAGAATCTGTTTGTTTTGATGACTATATGATGTTGAGCAGTCCGTGTGTGAAAATAATCGGTTGGAAATGCCTGTTGGACTGCGTGGGTGTGTGTGGGTTACTGTCGCTCGAAAGAACAGTGGCGGGCACTGGTTTTCTCGCCCAAGCGAGCATGCCTTGCCTAGGCGAGACTGATAGAGGCTCGCCCAAGTTTTCCTGCATGAAAGGCCGCACAGGCGACCTGACTTAGTTTTTTAGCGAGGTACAATCTCGCTTAGGCGAGAAGGGGCTCGCCTGAGCGAGACCCCGCAGAAGGCATTGTTCCCTTGTCGCGCTCTCGCCTAGGCGAGATGGGATCTGCTTGAGCGAGAAGGTCCCCCTCGCCTGAGCGATCCCTGTTAGCTTGGGTGAGGCAGCGAAGAGATTTTTGATGTTTTTGATGAGTGATTCATTGATGTGTGGTTTGCTTTACTAGAAGGGTTGCGTGATGATGGCATGATTAATATGTTACGTTTGAAATGGAAATGGCATGTTAGTTGATTGGGTATGAATTGAAAAGCATGAGTTGTATGAATTGTTGATTTTACATTATATTTATATTATGATAAATTCTTGATTGGTGGGTGGAACATGTTTAAAGGATGAGTAGGGCATAATTCCATGACTCTCGTAGTGAGAGATCCAAGTGACACCTCATCATTTGGACATAATTCCATGGACCCTCTTAAGGGGAGTCCCTGGTGGTGCCTCGACAAAAGGACGTTATTCCACGGGAGGTCGTGGTGGTGCCTCAGGGCTAGGGCGTAATTCCACGAAGGCCACATGGTGGTGCCTCCTGTCAGGGTATAATTCCGTGAAGGCCTCACGCTGACGCCTCAATGTTAGGACGTAATTTCACTACCATATGGTGGTGCCTCAGGTATATATATCCAGATAGTCAAGTCTTAGGTTTGATATGGATGAGTACTTCACATGTGGGAGTCTGCTATGTATGTTTGAATGTTAATGGTATGTTGAGTGTATGATATGATAACTTCTTTGCTAGCTTACCCTTTTGCTTGCTTGTGTGTTATGTGTGGACTCTACCTTTGCGATGATCATCAACCTTGTTGATGTGAGCAGATGTGAGAACTCTTGGCATTGGTGATGGTAATAGGAATGTTGCAGCTTGACGCACTAGACAGGTGTTGGGCCCACTGTGGGGCCCATTACCGACGGATTCTCTTATTTATGTTTTCTTGTATGAACAAGACCTAGTATCCCTAATTGTGTTACGTTCAGTATATTTCTGGTTGGGCCAGGTGGGGCCCCCTTTTCTTGTAATCTGGTTTTTGACGTGTTGTATATGTTCCTACCCTAAACCCTGTACTCTCTGATTATTCAAGTATGTGATGTTTTATTAATTGAGGTCATTCAGTTTTTGGGACGTTACACTTTATATTTATATGGATTCAATTTCTAAACTTTTCTTAATACTTTCTTTTTATCAAGAGGCTTTAAATCTAACTCAATCTTACACAACCAGCTTGTAATGTGATATTTGTACTCAATTATAAATGACCTTATCTCTAGTTAGTGTGAAACTTCTAACACTTCTCGAAATATAATCAAACCATTCAAGATCAAACCCTTCACCAACAACATCTCCTCTAAACAAACAACTTAAAAGAGGAAACTAAAACCTTAGCAGGGAGTGATATACTTACCAAAATAAGAAATTGATTGGTCCATAAGGTTCTTTATCGTTCAACTTCTCAAAAAGATAATATAATAGCACATCAACAATTAGAATTTTCTATAGCCTTTGAGAGAGTGTAAAGAAGGGTTTTATTGATATAAGTTTAAAATGAACTAATAAATGAAATTCTAACTTTTATTCATAGATTTTCATATCTCTATTAATCTAAATTTCAACTTAAAATTAAGGATGACAAATGAACTCATCCTCACAAGTATCACTTATTTCATCTTGATTTAAATTGGGAATCTTCGCGTTAATTGACTATGTATATGAGTAATACATGATTTTTTAAATTAGGTATCAGGATGAGGATGTGTAAGTACATATCTACCTCGCCCTTCCCCCTATATCCATATGATTTTTTAAATTGGGTATAGGAACGAAGATGTGTAAGTACATATCCACTTCAATCATGTCCCTATATTTGTCCCCATTTTAAATTGCTAAAATACCTTTAATTTGTTAGGTAACTTTTGTTTGATCCTTAGATTCATGATGTATTTTTAAGCGTACATTTGATAATTTTTACTCCTTTCCATATTTTGTTGACATTTCTCCAATTGTTATTTCATACACTTAATTGACATTTATTCAATTATAATTTATTTTATATTTTAGATTGGAGAAAAGAAAATGTATTTCCTTTTGATGATACTTGACAATATCATGCTTTCTTTGTTGTGACTTTTATTTTTTGTGAAAAATATTTAATTAATATTTGAAACTATAAAGGACAGGTACATGTATATCCATTCTCCGATGGAAATGGGTCACACTTGTCTCATCCCATTGTCATCCCTACTTGAAATAAAATTGAGTCTTACTTCTCCCTAATAACAAAAGATTTCATCCTCAAAAGTTAACTTCATACGGAAAAGATAAAGATAAAGAATCTTTCATCTTATCTAGCTCCTATGTAGAGTCTTGTTGGAACAACTACCTCTAGAAAAGGGATTGAATAGAGTCTAAAACTCTTCTCTCAAACTATTGGACTAGATCGTCTTGTAAATAAGCAAAACAAAACAATACATAGATGATTTATACTAATTCACCCAAGCACATAAACTATACCAATTCTTTCTGAAGACAATTTCTTAAGAGATTCCACTAATCAAATGAATGATTACAATAAGAACATAAACCACTTTTGATTATAACGAGTACATCAACCATTCTTTATTATCTTGTCTTAGCCTCACCCCTAAGACCAAAACCTCAAAACAAGAAACAAAAACTTTCAAAGAGAGGGAGCTTAAGCTCATATGGTTACTTAACGTTGTGAACAAATTCAAAAGTTTAGCTCACCCATAAAAAGCGCAAATGATAAAATATTGTAAAGCATTGGTGTTTTATTCAATTCAACTTGATCTCTTTATATAGGTCTTGAAATGTGTTCATTGCTTCAATATTTTTGTTTGATATGATCTTCTTCAATCATCCTTATCAACTACATTGTTAACACACATTATTCCTTGATGAATGTTGACTATAAGCTTGTTTGGGAAGACTTTGATGCTTATAAACATATATTTTCTTACATAAAAAAAAACATGTAATGAAGACATGATATGATTATAATTGAAGTTGTAGCACATTTATTTTATTTCATTATTTTTATATAGATGTTGTGATATATAAACTTTGAATAAAAGGTGTTAGATAAAAGTTCATAATCCCAAGTTATTTTTAAGTACTTTTATAAAAAATTGTAATACACGGAGCTGATTTTATCAAAGCATCAAATCATGGCAAACGTAAGTGCTTTGTATCTAGACAAATATAAAACACCTTATGCACACATCTTTTCCTAATAAGCTAAGACTTGGACAAATGATAAAGGTACATAGCTTTTAAGCATTTGATGGTACAATTAAGATATATTAAATGCTTATTCTACATTCACAAAAATAATTTCTTCTATTTATCTTACAAAAGGATCTCGTAAAGACTTGTCCACATCAAAGATCTCTTGAAGATTGTGCTAAAATCGTTCCACACCAACAACCATTCTAAAAGGAGTAAATGTCAAATCTAATAAGACCATCAACCTTGTATGATCCTGTTTTTTACTCCATTTTGGATAAATAATACTTGTTTGTTTAGCTAGAAGTGATTGAGGTTCAAATAGTACTTATTTGTTTAGTCAAGAGTGACTATATTTCAAAGAATACTTAGATTTTTTAGCTAGAAGCACATCAAGCCACTCTTGGCCTAAGTACAAAATGTCAATTGTGGTAGTACAATAGTAGCATATGAGAGTTGGTTTAACTGCCCTAACTATGGCGGAATATTTTTGAGATGTCAATGAGCAAGATTTACTTCTATTTATCGACAATATCTTCCGCTTCGTTCAAGTAGGATCTGAAGTATCTGCCTTATTGGGTCGAATGCCCTCTGATGTGGGTTATCAACCCACTCTTAGTATTGAAATGGATTCTTTACAAGAAAGAATCACTTCTACCAAAGAAGGGTCCATAACTTTTATTCAAGCAGTTTATGTACCTGGAGACGACTTAATTGACCTTGCTCCTGCTACGACATTTACACATTTAGATGCTACTACTGTACTTGTTTGGTGTTTACAAGAAAAATTTACAAAAAAGATATATGAATTAACCACTTCTTAGTTTAGAGTCTAATTTCACATAATGAAGATACAAAGAATTTTTTTACTCTAAAGTTGGCTAGCAAGTGAACATTTTCAGTAATAAATTAGAAACTTGAGAATATTTTTTGCACACAAGTCTCATACAATTCTTGTATGTTTCATTTGGTTTTTCTACACAACTTCTTTTCTATTTATAGACTTCCTAAAAAGGATCTTTGTAGGTTGCATATTTTTCTTTATCCTTTGTGTCAATATTTTTTTTAATAAGTTTGACTTACTGAAAACTTTCACTATTACACTTAACATGCATGGTAAATGACACTTTTACTCTCCATCTTCTTTTGTACTTTTGACAACTTTAAGTATTCATACTCAAAGGGTTTGTATGTTTTTTCTTTTCAAAATAACCTTTGAGTGTGAAACTTCCTTCAAATGTAAAAGTTCTTGCATCAATAATTGTGTCTTATGGTTTTCAAGTTAAGCTTTCTTTGCTAAATTGAATAAGTTTTTTATCTTCAAATTTTTCATTTAACACTTCTTCAAACACGCATCTAATTATTTTTGTATGTGTTTAGAGCTTCTTTGAACATGTGCCTAGTCTTTGTGTTCTTTCATCTAATGTTTCTTTAGACTTGTGTCTATTATTTATGTTCTTTAGTCTTCGTACTTTTTTGGACTTTATCTTGTCTTCATTTATTAAAATCGAACATTTCCTTACACATGCCTCTCTTTTTTTATACATTGTGTATATGCTTATGTATAGAATTATCTCTAAATTATATGTTTATTTATTCTATTTTTATATTATATTTATGTCAAATTATTTAGTCCTATAAACTTACGTAATCTATAACACTATAAGTAATTTTATTAGACACATAAAATCTTTGGTTTTATACCAACACAAATAGTTTTGTTACCTGTAATTCTTTATTATAAAGAAAGTTTCAACTCAATCAAGAAAATCGTCTAAAATCCAAAGACTTAGAATGAACTATCCAAACATAAAAAATTTCACTATGAGCTTAACTAAGTTAAGATGAAAATTTTTCTCAATGAACCTCGTCAAGATTAATGACAAAATCATAAAGAACGACAAAAAATAAAGAATCTTTAAAGTAAAGAGGGATTTACTATATTTGAAAATTTGATATGTTTGAAATGATTCATTATTCCTTAACTATTGTAAAATGTGGTCAATTTTGAGAGAGATGAGATTTAAAAACAAGAAGGTAAAGGAAAAGTAGAGGAAGATTTCCTTAACAACGAGAGAGAGAAAAAAAACTAAAAAACATAAGATTTATAATAATCATTTCCTTTCAACGTAAAGACCTATAAAATGACATTTTAGAAGTGATAGTGGTATAAAAATAGTGAGACTCAATTATTATAATATTTAAAGGTTTTAGTATAAAAAGAATTGTTATAAACAAGTTTCATTATTTTAAAACATATTATCTCTTTTAGAAACCATTTTTCTAGAGTTCTCCAACTTCTCTCTATGAGTTCTTATCATATATTTGTCTATTTAAAGATCGGAGACCACTAGGGTGATCCTTTTGGCGAATATTTCCTTTTTGTCTGATCAGTTTCTACAACCATGTAAGTTTAACTTTTGCTCGTTTTCCTGTGGGTATTCTTTGTTCTGGCTTGCATGTGACTCTCTTTTGGTTGCATGTAAGGTTTTAACCCTCCTTATGAGTGTTTACTGATTAGTGATCATAACGACATGTCATGATCGTTCTTGCGTTATTCCTAGGAATAGATAAAGCATCATGTGGAGCTAAATGTGTTTTGGTGTTCTTAAAGCTATTTGGTCTGTTGAGCCACTTAGTCAAGTAAGGGAGATAGTTTTCATTTGTGTGTGAGTTTGATAAGAAGTGATGTTTTACATATATGTGATTGGTTGTATTTTGGTGATAAAATTGAACTGTTGTGGTAAATCTATTTGGTGTATATGATTGATGCATTTTGGATGGTTTAATATACTATTGAATGTTGTTGTTTGAATTTTTGTTAATTGGGAAAAGTTAAAATCTGAGTCATTGATCAAATTGGTACCAATTCCAATGCTTTAAAATTGTTTTGAACTAATACCTTAAGAGAGGAATACTAAATTGAGCAGTGGAACATGTCTAAATTTCCCAAAATTCACAAAATTCATCTATTATTGTTTGATGCGGCGTTGAGTGGTAGATTTCACAACTCAAGCGCCACTTTTTGCGAATGGGTTGGCGTTGAATGGCATCAAAGTGGCATTAAGCGTCATTGTGCATTGCAGATTTGGGAGCATTTTGGCTCTAGGGCACTAAGCGTCAGACTCTGGCGCTGAGCACTAATTTTCCTGAATTGTCTGGCATTGAGCACCAGTTTTTGCGAGGTAAATAGCTTTGAGCACCACTGCTGAGCGCTAGTTTTGTCTATTGGCTCTATTTTTCTTTTTATGCATTGTGATGGTTTTGTTTAGCTGAGTTTATTCTTTTTATTGGTTTAATTATTAATAATTGATGAGTATATGAGTATGATGTTGTGAGAATGTGAATTGTGGAGCTAAAGTATGTTTATAATTTGTTTATTATTAATTAAGTGATAATATGGTTATGGACATGTATGATTATGATGGTGATTAAGGAATTTCAAGGAGAAACTCTTGGTGGTGGTACTTTTAGTGTATGCCTTATCATAAGGAAGCCAATAAGGAGGTATCTTGAACATTAATAACTATTCACACTCAAGTAAAGCATAATAGGTTATGTGGTGAGAGTTGCAGGAGGTCCTAATCACTGGACTTGTTTGGTCTTATGCGCAAAGGGGACTTACCTTGTGTGTGATTGGTGATAGTCCCTTGAGGTCAAGCTCTACAAAGCCTAAGAACCACTAGAGGTGCACACTTATAGTGGGTCCTTCGTCATTGGCATGTATATGGATAAGTGAGTTAGTATCAATTGTTTGTATGTATATATGTATTTCGTATGTTAACCATGATTAGTAGTATTTGATATGCTTTAATTGTGTAGTGTAAATTTTTGTGTACACTAGCTTACTCTTTTTTTTTTTTGTGCTTTGTGTTTTCTTATGTTGTTTGTCTCTTTCTCTTACGATGATCACCATTAATTCGGTGGGAGCAGATGAAATTGGAAGTTTAGATGCACCTCTAAAAGATAAGGAGTCATCAGTTAGAGTAGTGACAAGTCTCGGGGAACTTTAGTTTTTTTGTTATTTGTATAGAACTTGTTGGTTTAGTTTGAGTATAAAAATGTTATATTTATATAGTTCTATTTTTTGTGAGTTTGTATTAATATACTTTATATGCTAGATTACATGTTTTGAATACTATGATCAAATATTTTATTTTATAAACTACTAAAATAAGATGTTACATTTAACACTAGTAAAATTAGTAAAAAAAATACCTAAAAGAATCAATTTATAATGTGTATTTTTCATATTTTCTAATTTTAACTTAATAAAAAGCATTTATAAGATAAATAAAAAAAATACATTTATACCTTATATTTTCAGTTATTACTATGTTTTCTTACCGTACATATAATGTAGTCATTTATAGTAATTTATAAATGTTTACATCTTAATTTCCATAATTTATATTGTTTTGATCACGATTAACCAATTCCATTAGTAATGTTGGTTTCACTACATCTCCATTCGATCATATTTACATTAAACAAAAAAAAAAAAAAAAAAAAAAAAAAAAAAAGCAGTAAAAGACAAGACAAGTGATGTTATAAAAGTATATGTTAACAAATATGTGATGATCATATAAATTTTTTAATCTTACAGAAAAGAAAAGCTTGTTATAATGGAGTTTGTGTAATTTGCTTTATGCGGAACACGCAAACGCAGTTTCGTTTTATTTCACTATAATATTGAACATTGATGATGGATGAGTCACTTACTTAATGTGAAAAAGTAAAAAAAATAAATTTTTTAAATATTGATTTATTATTTTATATGAAATATAATAGAAAACAAATAAATAAAGCAAATCTTTAAGTGACTACATGTAGATATGCATATATTCAACTAAGTTTTTATGTTTCAAAGTATGATACCAAATCTCATATATAAAATTTACAAGTACATTGTTCAAATATTAATAAATTATAAAAATTAAAAACAGCTTTGAAAAATTAATTAAAGGTAATTTGAACTTTTTTTTTAAAAAAATACACCTAATATCTCTATTATTAATTAATCACTTACACATACAAACTTAATTCTAGTAATTTAAATCGTGTGATCATAATTATTTTCTACTCATTTTATCAACAATATCACAACGATAACATAAAAAGAAAATTGAAACCAAACACTTTATTTTCACGGAAAGATCCTATATACACACAAAAAGGTTTGTGTAACACAACTACAAAATATAAGCCTAAGCTTAGGAAATAATAGAAAAATCATTTAGAAATAATAATTACAAATTCAAATATCATTTTAAAATTTGTATATATAAATTATGAATTTGTAATTATGTAGTGATAATAATTGTGAGGTGATTTTGATGACTCTATCTTTAGAATTAGAGTTATAAAAATATGTGGAGTAAGAAGATTGTATTTGTAAAAGAAAGGATAAGAATATTTAGCATATTATAAGTGTATTTATGCAGAAAGAATCTCCCAAATATCACTAACTACCTTTTCTGCCTTTGTTACTATTCTCCTTGTCAATGTCACTATTCCTTTTCTTCAATATTAAGCTTTAATGTATAATATAATATAATATAATATAATATAATATAATATAATATAATATATAATAATATAATATAATATATAATAATAATAATAATAATAATGGAAGGTAGTTCGTGTACTCGTGTCTTTGTATGTGTCTCAATATATATATATATATATATATATATATATATATATATATATATATATATATTAATATATATAAATATATTATTTTATTATTTAATATTATATCCATAAACCACATATATAATCTAGCTACAATTATTTGAAAAATTATTAATAAATTTAAATAGTTTCAGTCTTTGAAATTTATTAAAAATTGTTGCATTTGATATTTTGATTTAAAATTTTTTAAAACGCGTTATTATATCATATTAATTTTTCATGATTATTGTTGTTATTAAATTGTTTATTACACTGTTTATTATTATTTGACGACTTTTTTAAGGACTAGAAATTAATTTAAGAGTATTAATGGTTTTAAAGAGATACTCGATTATTTTATTTATAAAAGGTTTGATTATAAATAGATTTTACATTAATTGAGTTTTATTTTATAAAATTCATATTCTTCTAGAAATTTTTCTAAAAGTTTCATCTACTTTCTTTCTAATATTTTTGTGGTTATCTCTTATTTGTTTAATGATCAAAGACAACAAGTGGATTCACAACCGAGAAATGTACACTTCTAACCAATCAAAATCTAAAATGAAGTAAATTCACTTCTTGACTCTATTTTTTGAGTTATATTACCATTTTTAGGCACATATGGTTCTTGGTCTATGCATGTGACTCAAAATAGAAGTGAATCTCTATTTTGATGTAATCGTCATGATATGCTTAGATATGTGATATGATATTTGTGTAGACAATTACAATATCATGTGAAAACTAGAGTTTTAGGAGCATCCTTGAGTCGGGGGCTTTCCTAAACTAGGTAAGGGAAGCTAGTGTTATTTTATACATATTGATTGTTGGATTGATTCATATTTTGTATACTATTATATGATGATTTGGTCTATGAATTTGGTTGATTGAGTTTAGATATATGATGTGCTAGTCAATTTTGATTGTGAATCTACATAGGACGGATCATTTTGGTGAATTTGATTTATATAAGGCACTCTAATACTTTTAAAATGCCATTTTAGAACTAGGAAATGTGTGATAGTGCCTAGAAAGGCTAAATGGCTAACCTAATACACCTAGGGAGTTTTTGGTTTTATGCAGACTCGTTGGGCGAGCCAGACCAGTAGTAAGCAAGATTGAGAATGAAATTGTTAAGATATTTACAACAAACACACATTAAAAAGTTTAACTACTTCTAACACTACTATACAGATTTTTGTAGATAGTCTTCATCTATCTTCTATTACACGGTTTAATATAAGGATGGCATTATGAGCTTGCCCGTCAGGCCGGCCCGTAAATCCACAAAAATAATGTGGGGCAGGCCATGATAGTGAACCCACCGGCCCACAGTGGCCCGGCCTGTAGTAGCCTGTGGCCCGCTCAGGCTAGCCCGCAAACCCGTATTAAAAAAAAAAAAAAAAACTTGCACTTGTGTATATCAGTTACTTTTTTTCTGCACTCTTGCATTAACGTTACAAATTCTTGTATGACTAAAAAAATACAAGTATTATGTATATTTTAATATGCTAAAATTTTAATAATACATCGTGTATGTCAAAGTATGAATATGAATATAATAAAAATGTTGAATTATCAATTTATCATCCAACTCCCCAAAGTCTTTGCTTAATTTTGTGAACTTCTTAAAGTTTTCCAATTTTTTGAACATTGAAAATTTTATCATAATAATTTCAAAAAATTAAAAAAAAAAGTGGGTTGGCCCACGGGTCTGCGAGCCCACACTTATGCAGGACAGGCCGACCCGTATTGCCACTCTGAATTTAATATGTGACTAGACTATTCAATAAATTGTATGATGCACATCAATTGAACTAATCATCACAAATTCAAGTGGATATGTGTATCATTTTAAAATTTTATATAAAGTGTGTGATCTAGTAATATAAAGACACATTGTGAAGTGTGATCCCAAGAATCATAATATTAAACTTAAAACTCATCGTAGAAAAGAAAAATATTTTGTTTCACTAGTGATCTAGTAATATAAAGACACAATGTGAAGTCTTGTGTTAAAGTTTTCTACAATGGATGCAAGTAGCCATAATAAAACAAGAAATTAAGGTTGAATTTTACCAATTGTGCTTTGAATGGGTCATATGTTAGTTATTATTAGGATATCATTAATAGAAGTTCTCGTAAGGGTCTTGAATGTTACAAATTTACATGGTTTTATTTAGATACATTTGACTTGTAATTTCTTGTATTCTTAAATATAAGTTGTCAAGTTATAATTTATTGATTATGTTTTAGTACGAGAGTGTTATATATAGAGAGGATTAAATATGATTTTAGTCGCTACACTTTGATGCAAAATTGAAATTCGTTCTTATCTAACACTTTGATACAATTTGGTCTCCAAACATTAAAAATAAATAGATATAGTCATTCTAACCCAACTCTATTAAAGTTTTTTGACTTGACAAATGCGTTTCAGGTTGGCATTTGAGCTATTTACATTATTTGATACATTCCAGTTCAAATGTCAACTTGAAACGTCGTTTAACAAGCCCATAAAAAAATAATGTCGTTGAATTAAAAGGACTATATCCATTTATTTTTAAAGTTTGAGGATCAAAATATGTCAAAGTTTGAGACATATACAAATTAATTTCGTATCCAAGTTTAAGAACTAAAACCATATTTAAATTATATAATATTTTTGTCTCATTAGAGAAACTTGTCGGAATTAAATTTTTCTTATACTTTAATATGTAATATATTCATACAATGATATATTTTAAAACCATTAAAAAATTATATTTCTTTAGGGATGAAATATTTTTTTTCAAAAATCAAAAGATAGGATTTTTATATGAAGGACAACAACAAATATTCAACCTATATATTACAAATAAAACATATTTAAGATAAAAAAGAATATATCAATTACATTGTAGAAGTCAACATAATTGAAATATTGAATTGTCCAATCTAGTATGTAGAATGAAGTTTAGGTTGTAGTTCAAACCTCCCTACATAAGTTTTCATAATCTCCATTTTTATCTTACACAACTCCCTATAAGTTTATAAATAGCATCTCTTTCAAGACCTACCCTTCCCTACCTTAGGTAAGTTCTACCATAATTAAGGTTGTTTATACTCTAATTAGATTCCTTATCACTTAACTCATCCACTAGATTATATATAAATAGATAAATATTTATTGATTATTTTCTTTGAGTGCTAAAAGTGTCCTTTTAGGTATTCTAATGAATACCTTTGCCATTGCTAACCTAATTCTTCATCACTCTCAACTTGAGGATTGAATGTACATGAAATATCCTTAAGAAGGCTATACTAGGTCACTGTATATATCATGTATCTATTGACTTTAATTTCTAATTTTTTTTATCATTTAATGTTGTGTGTTTCTCCAAACGTGTAGTTTCTCATTTCTCAAGATTCAATGAACCTCAAATCGTTGAAGGCTTAAATAGGTCACTGTGCATAGTTAATTTATTGACTTTAATTTGTTTTTATTGTTTGTACTTGCTTTTAATGATGTCATATCCAATTTAGTTTTATCATCTATAGTAAATAACAATTGTTTATGGTATGTGATTCCATGATTTCGTGTAAATAACTTATTTTTTTTATCCTAATAATATTTTTAAATTATAATATAAAATTCACAAGAAAGTATAAGAAACAAAAAACGAAGAAGTTAATACATAGTAAAGTTAAAACGAAAAATAGAAAATAAACTAATGCATAGAAGAAACTTTCACCAAGATTAGAAAAATAATTACTCACTTACTACTAAGAGTTTAGAATATTTGATTTTATATATAATCATATTCTTTTGTAATAATATAACTTCACTATAATTAGAATAAGTAATATATTTAATTTTTTATATAATAAATTAAATTAAATTATATATATATATATATATATATAAGTAATAATACATATATACTTTTAATTATAACAAAGATTATAAGAATCTGTAAGATCTGAACACATGAACAAACAACACTTATGTTTTCACTATATTACAATTTTAGGACAATTACATTTCTATACCATAAACAAATATTAACACAATATTATTTTGAATCTACTTTTATTTCTTTTAACTTAATGAAATATTTCTAGATAATAAAAAAATTTATATACATATATATTAAATTTTTTATTTTCATTTGTGTATACATTAATTAAAAACTCACTTTAATTATTTTTTCTATTATTTATATAAAAACTAGTACGAACGACCATATATATCAATGTTGCTTTGCTGTTTTTATTTAATCAACACTATTAATTGCACATGAATTTTAAAAGTACACTGTTCACATTTAAAAATTCAAAGTTGTGTACTTATTCAAGATTAGATAAAAGTACAAAGAAAAAATTAATAATTGAACACGAGTTTGTTTAGATGATAATGTATTGTTAAACTCGTTATTTTGTGTTTCACAAAATATACTATATAAAATGAGCCTGCTTTGTCAATGAAGGAAAAAAACACGTGCATGATGGACACGTTTGTCACATATAACAAAAATATAAATAGCATTATATTAAAAAAAAAACAGAGATAAAAAGTGTAATTTGGAAAAAAAAAATAATGTAATTTATTCGTTTTACTATATGTGACACGTGTCCATTTCATTTACTTTTTTGTCAACATTATAGTAAAAAACAATAAACGGAGGGATTGGGAACTTTTGTACGCTAATGTTTTTTTTATCTTATGTAAACATGTAGTTAATACAATGCCAACTTTTATTATAATAATAATAATAAGAATAAGAGATAATTAGAAAATTATTATCTTATTTAAAAAGTTATATCCCATAACGAAAAAAACCATACACACCGTAACATACCATTTTTTTATTATAATGTGAATCAAAGAGATTTAATATAAAAATACAACTCAAACATATATATATATATATATATATATATATATATATATATATAATTTAATTAACAATCCATAATCAATTTAATTTAATCAAATACAAGCATACAAAAATCATATAAATCATCCATAGTTTTATACATAAAAAAAATATTTAACGAATTAAATATCCACTTACATGTTTTATAAAACTGATATTAAGTGTCTTACTAGAGACTAACATATAATTTAATCTAAGACTTAGATTAACAAGAAAACTCAAGAGAAAGAAATATGATAAGCTCATCACAACTCAAATTGCACATCTACACATGTCACGGTTGCCGATACAAACAAGACATATTTTGTCGGTTATACGAGAGACATTACATCCATTCACTGGAAATACTATTTTAGAATTAAAAAAAAAACCTCATCATATGAAACTATATGAATTGGAAATTCACACTTTTTCACATAACCATACCTTCCATTTGATCTTAACATTCATTGCATGGACCAAGGTGATTTGCCATGCCCCTAATAAAGGAGCAGAAGCGAGTATTATTGTTGAAGATTAAGCATATAAATAATGTACATTAGCACATGCAACTTATTTTATTTCAATAATCATGTAAGATTGCTTCTCAATAAAGAATTGTCAAATAATTTGATTCATTAGTTTCATGCTTTAAAGTTCACATATATAATAAATACTACATGTAGAACGAATAAAACTTATATGGAGTGAATAACCCTTTGCAACTTCATTGTTAGAAACCTATGTCACTATATCAGCCTCATACGATAGAAGATTTGCTTAGAGAATATGAACGTCTTTGAAACATCAAAACCAGAAGAAATGATGTCTTCCTAAAAAAGTATAATGGAGATATCTTCAAATTCAGTCTTTGCATTTATTTGTAACAAATGTCTTCGAAAAATATCACAACTACATAAAAGAAAAATTATTAAAACATAACAAAATAATATGTAAATTTAATAATAATAATAATAATAATAATAATGATAATAATTAAAGGAAGACAAATATCTTAGATTGATTAAAAGTCTCAACATTGGTTGATGTGAGATTATGTACCAACTCCGCTTCCAGAACCAACTCCTCCTGATGTTAACTCTTGTGTAACAATTAAATTCTAAAATTAATTGAAACAAAGTATTATTAATATGCGCAAAAACATAATTAAAAGAGAATTTTAGATGAAAAATAAACCAAATTCATACCAATGAAAATCTTCTCACACAACTCAAACTTTTCATCGAAAATGATACCATCAAATTGATTTATCACTACTGGAAAATGGGCTTATTATGACTGATAAAACGAACTTACTATTCTGGTGTCATAGTTCCAAGAGACATAGAAAATGTGCGCTTTTTATGATACCGCAGAAACCTGTCATAGTAAGTCAGATTACTATGATAGGTGTTCATTTAACAGTCATAATAAGTCCAGATTACTGTGATAGGTAGTGTAAACTACGTCATACTAAGTCAGATTTTTTTTTTTGATTTTGTTGTTTTACCATTTTCCTTTCCATTCAATTCACCTGCAAATAACTTTCACACAACCAGACCAAACAATTCCAAACCAAACCAATTCCATAGAGTTAAGTTGTCTAACAAACTCAAAAATTGACACCTACAATCTTGACAACTTTTACAAATACTCTCAAAAAGATTGTAAGTACTATAAAACTAAGCTTTCTACAAGTTATCAACAACATTCAAAAGAAAGGAAGCCCACTTGGTTCTAATTTCTTCTTCCTAGATATAAATGGAACACCCTGCAACCTTGAATGAGCTTCCAAAGACCTACAAAAAGTAAACATTCATTAAATTATATTGGAAGGAAATAAAATAGAATAAAAAAACTTACGCCTCTAATATATTTTTGATGGACAATGTGTTAGCAACTGCCAATGACCCCTACAAGTTGGAATTATATTAATAAAAAAATAAGTTTTAAATTAGTTACCTATAATTTAAGAATTGTGTATTATGCAAGTAAAGTGCTAAATACACCTCTTTGCTAACTTTTTCAAATATCTCTGTTAAGTATTTTTGCACCTCTTTCGATCTATTTCCTATATTCTTAGTGATAATAGGGTAAAGACATTGATGTGGAGTAGTTGATGATTTTTTTCATAAGAAATGTCACTATGATGACTTTTCAATTGAAGTAATAAATAAATTTTCATTTTCAATATTATTAATAATTTCCTTTCATTACCATTTGGGAATTTGGATTGCCTGTCCTAACATATTTCACTAAAGTCCTTTCCAATCTTTTAATTCTTACAATGTAAATCTACTACAATTCAAACTACACATTTTTAATCATAAAAGTCTTATAGAAAATAAAATGTGATAAATTATAACAATCTTGCATAGTTTTGAAAATTTGTAAGACTTTTTTTATATTAACATATAAAATAGTAAGAGCATTCTTTTGCGGAGCACTGCCAATTGGCTATTGATGGCTAAAGAAACTACCAAAAAGTCTTGTTAAATATATGAGCTGATTACTTATAATGAGTTGGAATAATTTTATTATATTTTGTAGGTTCTGAAAAAGGCATATATGATCCACAAAATGCAGTTCAAAGTATTTTGGCAGAGAGAGATATACTTATATCAGTTCGAAATCCTTTTGTGGTAAGAAGACCTGCAATTTACTGCTCATTTATGAAGTTGTTGTATAACACACTGTTCTAATTTTCACGTAACTATGATGAACAGGTTCGATTTTTCTACTCTTTCACATGTCGGGAAAATAGCTACATACCCAATAACCACAAACACTATGCAAAAATAAAGAAAAAGAAGTAATGCTAAGAATATAATGTTAAGTGAAAAGAAGACAGGTTCTATTTAAGACTTAGACTAATAGAAATGTTATAGAGGATTAGGTATGCAAGCATTTCTTCGTTACATTGCATCATAGATATTGTCACAGTTTTTGTTATTTATTTTAGCCCTTATCAACATTGGTAAGTTATACCCTTACGCAAGCATGGAATGAGTTTAAAGAATTCATTCCCCTGATAACACAGAATAACAATGGCAGCACACATTAAAATGGCAAAGCATCTCTCACTCACTCCAAAGCAGAACCATAGTCCAACACACATGTGCAAACTAAGTGAAGAAAAGAGGGAAAACTTGTCCAAATGGAAACGGTGCGCGAACGGTGTGTGAACGACGTGACGATCGGTGCGACGAACGGCGAGGCGAACAGAGTGGCAACGACAACGCGAAACGAGAAGGCAGCGTGACTGTTTGAGAAAGAAAGGATATGCCAACGGTGTGTGAACAGCACGACGATCGGTGCGGCGAACAAAGCGGCGACGACAACACAAAACGTGACTGCAACGTGACTGTTTGAGAAAGAAATGATACTTCTGCAGAAATAGTGGAGACGAGAAAGAGAAATGAGGGAAGAAAAAAATTAGGGATTTAGAGATATTATGACAGGTTTCTCAAAATCTGTCATAATATATTTTTAACATAATTTCAATTTTGCCACCAAGTCTATCTACTATGATTGGTCCTTTGCACCTGTCATAAAAAATTTCCCTTTTCACTTCTTATGACAAATCCCTTTTTATCAGTCATAATAATTATTATTTGGTTAAAATACTCCGTTGGTCCTCGTTTCTGTAACAAAATCTCAATTTGGTCCTCGTATTTTTATTAGTCTCAATTAGGTCCTCATTTTTGTAAATTAGTATCAATTAGGTCCTTTCCGTTAGTAGAGAACTAACACCGTTAAGTAGGTGCCACGTGTCAG
>Ga0214543_1000738_pt1 | contig 57994 bp, 21 predicted proteins | sample CNSS2metaG_FD_160094 | JGI IMG/M metagenome (GOLD analysis project Ga0214543, IMG submission 160094) | Root nodule microbial communities from cowpea collected in UCLA plant growth center, Los Angeles, California, USA - CNSS2 | ecosystem: Host-associated > Plants > Roots > Nodule | place: USA...
AATCAGGGAACAAACTCCACCAATTTAGCACTAACAATTAACCTAAATAAAGGGAAAATCTGATATATAAAATCTGACTAATAAAAACTCATTAGTATAATTTAAAACTAATTATTATAATTGATAAGAAGTTCACTTCTTGTTTTCTTTAAAACTTTGTAATTTGATAATATGATATATTTTATGATTGTTCTGCGGAACCTATTCTCTCACTGCAATGGTCACTCCTTTGGTACATTTGTCTAGTAATGAGGTATAATTTATTTAAAAAAATTATTTAAACTTGTCGTATTTCTATTTTAAAATTATTCAATTACTTATTATTTATTTATTGAATGCACATGAAGATCAAAATGATATAACACAATCAAGTAGTGGAAAAATAAAATAGGTTAGGATTGGGTTTAAATGTAGAATTGTATTAAGATTTCACAATAACTTTTAATGTTGTATATTTTATCTTTTGATATTTCAACTCTCGAGAACTTTGAAATTATTGAATAATTAATAAAATTTCTTCTTATGTTTATTTTTATTTGTAAATTGATATTATTTTTTACTTTTATAATTTTTTATATAATTTAAATTATCATTATTAAGAAAAAGATATTAAGTTATAAAATTATAAATATAGGTGGAAAATAATAAATAATAAAATATTATTGAATTATGAAATTATAAATATAGGTGGATAATAATAACTAATAAAATATTTTATTAAAAAATAATTTATAATAATGATATTTACAAATGTCATAATATAATGTGAATTATGTTATTTTTAAATGTCATTGTTTTCATTTAATTTGTTTCTCAATAAGTAAATAATGTCATCTTTAACTACGTATTCAAAATGTCACTTTATACAATGTTTAAAGTGACGATTGTAGCGGCGTTTGACTTGAATATGCCATGTTATATTTTGTGGTGGCAGGAATTATGATATTCTCAAAAGATGTCACACGCATAAATAATGATGTTTGAAAGGATCGTAGTATACAAAATAAACATCACAATTGACATGATTTTTTGTAGTGGATATGTATACATATTGTACCAAGCGATCATGATAGGGAAGGCCGCTCAACAGTAATTGCATATCGATCAATTATGAACAATAAGCAAATCTAGTAATTAATTATGAGATTATGATGGTAAATGAGATTAAAAGGTAATTAGGTTGTTATTAAATCATCGTTAAGATAAAAGACCTACTAGAGGATTTATAAAAACGGTTTGTTGGTAATCCATTTAATATTTTTGCATCTAGCATATATTGAATTCTTAATCGAACACTAACTTAAGTATAGAAGTGTCTTTGACAAATAACTGACCAGATAAAATGAACCGAAAGAGAAGAGATTGATTATATCCACATGAAAGAAAGACGATAGGTTAAATGTAGAAAATAATACTTTTTGCATCCTTGGTCCTGCATACAAGAACAATATGTTTTACTATATTCAATTATTTAGATCCCTCACTAATTTGTAAAAGATATGCAATGCTTTCAAAGTCATCTCCAATCCATCAAGCTCTCCACTCTTGGCCTCTCTTTCATCAACCATGAAGACATATACCTTGTTTCAACAGGTTGATATAAACCCGATTTTAAACACACTGCATAAAAGCTTTTGTTTTTTTGTTTACGAGTCAAAATCAGTAAATGTCTTTTTCCTTTTTCCAATGATGTTTTCAAGACAAAACTCACAACTGAAACATTCATACCAGAAAGAGGGTCTAAACCATTATAAAATGAGATGCACTTTACAAAATTTGACCAGTAGGAGGATGATGGCCAATGCTAGTAGATGGGTTGTGTTATTTCAATGTTCATCCTTGTCCACAATCTTTCTTTTCATTCTTATGTTATTTTCATCTTCGGCTTTTTTTAATATAGGCCGTTCTTTTCATAATTATGTCTTTGCATTTAGAATTACTTTTCATCATGATTTGTAAGACAAAATAAATAACCTAGATTCTAAGTTTGATTTTTTATTATGGGTTAAATATGTTTTTGGTCCCTCAAGTTTCAATGAATTTTGAAATTAGTCCCTCATCAAAATTTTATATCAATTTAGTCCTTTATCTTTCAAAATACATGAATTTAGTCCTTTTAATCAAATTTTGTTAAGTTTATCTAACGTTTCAAACACATTTCATGATAGTATTTAAGTTAACATTGAAACAAAAATGTGTCAAACAGTGTAAATAATTTAAATACTATCATGAAATGCGCTTGAAACATCAGATAAACTTAACAAAATTTGGTTAAAAGGACTAAATTCATGTATTTTGAAAGATGAAGGACTAAATTGGTCAAAAGTTTTGATGAGGGACTAATTTCAAATTTCGCTAAAACTTGAGGGACCAAAAACATATTTAACCCTTTTATTATTTTAATATTCATATATTTACAAAAATTGCTAATTGTCAGGTCCTTAATTTTTTATATATATTTATTTATAGCTTAATCAATTAAATTAATTATTAATTATAGAAAATATGTTAGATATAAGGTTCAATTGAAGTAAAATAAAACTAATAATAACAAAATGTATACAAAATTTAAAACTAAACAAAATTGTGATTTTTTTAGAAACTAAAAAGAAAAAGAAACACCATTATCCGAGGTTTGTGCCTAAAACACTTCCATTCAAAACATGGATGGACCTTTACCCGTTCCGTCGTTTCATATTTTTCTTGATCATATTTTCTGGCCATCATGGGATTGACTACACATGTTAAACGAGCACACGGACAGTCTCTCACTTCTAACTTTTTTTTATATAATTTTTAGTTCATTATTTTGTGAAAACAAAATATACTAGTTATATATTGTTTAATAGAATAAAAAAAATTTAGGAGCAAAAATTAAAAACATTTTTTCTTTACACGTGTCAATGTTTTATTGATAAAATGCAATGTAAAACAAATAAATGCAACATATTTTGATCCTTACTTGAATAGGCTTATCTTTGGGGGAAGCTTAGTAAACACACTCGTTTTCTTTAGCACTTTAGTAGCTGAAACATGATTTCATGCTATATTCGTGTGGTTCAATTGTGGTTCAACGGTTGTTGTGAATCAAATGGTTCGCCAAAACCACGTAACAAAGTGGGATATTGAAACGTTAACATCAAAATTTATTACATGTGCTAGTACCCTTTTTCTCTCCAGCACATGTGCCGCGGAAACAATTGCATCAATCATACTATAGCATTAGATTGCATTATTCCACCACTTTTTTTTTTTTCTTATGGTGCATTAAATATTAATGTTCTGTATATTGCCATATTGCACCCTGATGAAGTGTGCCATTATATATCTGTGTTGTAACGTGGAATACCGCGATTTTAAAATAGCATTCTGCGAGAAGCAATAGATTGTTACTTTCACTTGAGCTTCCGTGAAAATTTTGAAAGAAACTGTTAGTGGAAAATATTGATTTTGTTAATATAAGAAAAGACAATTTTGATGAGTCCATTCGCAAATGAAATAGTACCTCTAATGATGGTGGATTTGATGATGAAAAAAGTAGTCATAGTTGGCAGTCAGTGCATTGCAACTCTAACCGGACGGATTCGATGAAGTGCTCAAAAAGACATTTCAGTTTACTGTTCTGAACCGCAGGGTGTCCGGTTCAGAGAGAACAGTGATCCAACATACATATCCAACCGTCAGAATTATAACACCCGATTAAATGCACTAACCTCTCTCTTTCTCTCTCTCCCTTTCCCAAAGTGTATCCACTCATCGTATCAATGCCTCTTCAAAATTCTCTCCACGTGGATAAGGAAATTAATTCACAGACATAACATAATGTATAAAAATTTTACAGAGACAAATATTAAATTACTACCAGTTTTATATTTATATTTAAATGTGTTCTCTCTTTAGCAATTCTCTTCCATGCCTGATGATGGTATAGAGAACTCAAAATACGAGAAGGTGATAAGAGGGGGGGAACCACTTCGGCTTAGAACACAACAAAATGGACCATAAAGCTATAATGGCTTTGCACCAAACACATCAAACGGTCCACATGCCAACACTGTCATGGTCATCATCAATACAGAATAGAATAATATACTATATAACGGAGAGTTCGAGAGGGAAAGTGAAGCAACAGAAAGGTAGGATTAACAAGTAACTGAAAGAGAAAGTTAAAGAACCAAGACCAAAGAAAAAGCAAACTAAGAACATAGAATTATCCCCTTCTCACTCCATCTTTCGCAGCAAGACGGAGAAAAGGAACCAAACAAAAAGGAAAAGGTAAAAAAAAAAAAAACATCACATTGACGAGACCATAATGCAACCATCGCAATCAAAAACATCTACATCACCATCGTAAAACGTCGACGTACACCTGTGTGGTCTTCTAACGTCAAGGTAGCTGCTACTCGCTTTTGTCATTTTTTTCTCTCCCTATTATTATTAACGTATTAAGGATATCGCCATCGTTCATCATCTCGTGTAGTCGTGCACCATGCTCGTTCGGTCTGGGACGTTAAGGTTCCAAGAGAAGAACGGAATGCCATCCTCCGAATCTCTATCGTCGGAATCCTCCATGAAACGTAACTCGTTACCCATCTGCGGGTGTGCGTACCACGAACTGCTTTGGCTGCCGTACGAGCGCGACGATTCCATCACGCTGCCGGGAACCGCCGCCGACGTGGCGGCGGCAGCTGATGCTCTTCTCTCTTCCTTCTTATATCTGATCCCGCAAGCATTGCACAGTGACTGCATCAATCCAATTCAAACGCAACGTTAGTAAAATCGAATAAGTTGAGAACTAAATGTTTTATAAAAATACATCAGATGAATGGCTTATCAATGTTTCATCACTATTAGTTAATCAATGCTGGTATTAAACGTATTGTTCCAAATTCAATTATTTAAAAAAAAAAACATGTACAGATACCACGGTGTTACTTTAAACCTGGTTCCCAAGTAGAAGCTTTTGATGTTACTTTTATAAAATATGTCCAGTTCCATTTACCAAGGCACAAATTTGACATAACAATTAACATAAAAAAGTGGTAGTGTCGTATATTCGTCTGCAACATTTTGTACTGTTAATTAAAATGATAAAATAATGTGAAGTCCGTAAATAAGACATACCGGGAAAATGAAGAATATGATGTTAAGATTTGTTAATGAATGAATGTTTATTATACCTTAGGGCCACGGGGACCGTTTCTCCAGAGGGGGGTAGAAGTGGTGTCGCAGTTGGCGCAGCGACGAGCGAGGAGAGAGTCGTTGTTGGAGGCGGCATTGGTTGCTCTGGTAGATTTATTGGTTTGAGATTGCGAGGTGTGTTTGGATTGCAGCATGTCCCAGCGGAAGTTGGTGACGGAAGAGCGATGTTCGTGGCGGTTTCGCAACTCCTCGCCTTCGGTGAAACGCGTGGAAGGGGTTCCGAGGGAGAGCGTGCAGTCGACGGAGGAAGAGGGATAGATGTCGTGTTGGTAATCATAATAGGGGGCGTGGGTGTTGGGCATAGAGAAGAGGATGGAGTAGGAGTTGGTTTCGGTGTGAAGCATGGTGCATGTGCAGGTGCCCATCACGTGAGCCTGGGAGTTCCCGCAAGAACGATGCATGATTGGGTTGGTGGATATTAATTGGAGTGGTGAGTGGTGAGTGGTGGTGGTGGTGGAGGGAAGACGATTGGAGTGTTGGGGTTTAAGAAGGGATGGATATGAAGAGAGAGCGAAAGGGCAGAGAAGTACAATGGAGATGTAATGATAAAACGTTTGAAATGTAAAGAGGGTAGGAAGCAGTGGGAAGAAAGAGTTAAAATGGTACGGGGGAAATGAGAAGTGGGTGTTGTCAGGTAGCTTTATAAGCTAATAAAATGGCGAAATACGAGTCAGCAGGTGCAGTCCACGTTGTCGTTAACTGCGAATAGAGAGATGCACAAATGTATGTGCAATATAATATAGTGGGGTATGAATGAAAATTATAAAGACATGGAAAAACAGAGAGGGACCCAGTGGCTGGGGGTGTGTTGGGGAGAAAGAAAGAGTGAGAATGAGTGGAAGGAAGCGTTGCGGCACTGTTTGTGTTGTGTGTGTATAAAAATTTCTCATGCATGATGTTAATTTATAGCAGAGAGAGAGAGAGGGGTAGGTTAGGAAGTGTGGTGTGGTCATTGGGTAGTCAAAAGTGGGCACGTGACAGTGGTAACAGTATTCGTCCACGGATCTGCCTTCTCCGATCACGAGGCTTTTTTAGTCGCAAACCCAATACATCAAAACCTCTGTCTGTATCCGTATCTCTGCCACTGCCATCCCCCAAGGAAAATGGAATAGTAGTAGTAGTGTTATGTTAGTGTATCTATCTATATCATCTATCTAATATCCCACGCTCTCTTCTCTTCCCTAACACGCTCTAATCCCAATACTGCTAATTAACCACATACCACTGCTCTACTCTCTTATCTCATCTACTCCCCTTCTCCTTGGTAATACCATATATTAATTGCCAAACCTTTCATATTCTCAACTCTTACTTACTTCTGCAATTTCATTTCTTTCAAATAATAACTCTTTATTTCAATTTCATAACCTAATTTAAATCAATCATTCCTTGAATTGCTACTTTGACCGAGTCAAATGTAGCAATAAAATGGTAGTAAGTAATTTGATTTTGGTGGTCACGGTCTTTGATGAGTTCGTGGTGGGGTTAGTGGAAAGAATTATTATTATGATTTATGATTTGAAGTTGAAGGGAGGAATGAGCATTGATTGTTTGAAATGGTAGAAAACATCTCCGTTAGTTGTTATAGGCCGTTCAATCCGTCAAATCTGCAGGAACAAGAACACAACGACCAGTTGTTTCCATCCGTACTGGGAGGATCACGTGAATCCAAACACAAAGCCAAGTTCGTCAATTGTCATGATAGTAACCTCATGCCCCGAATCCAAACCCCATCACACCAACATTGCTTTTTAGGAGCAGTTGCTGATGGGGGCAACAGTATTAGTAGCCGTAGATAGAAGAAGAAGGAGAAGAAAAACTGATCCGGAAGAGAAGATCCTGAGATTTGGATTGGTTTTTGGATCACACTGGGAAAAAGTAGAGCAAGAGAGAGAAAGAGATAAAGCTATCCCAAATGAGATACCCTGCAATCATCAAAGCAACTCTGCCTGGCTTCTTACTTGGCTTCTTATGTGTCTAGTCCACTAGACAACAACACATTTCTATGGGTCAAAGATAGAAACTCCTATACCAAAAAGAAATAAAGCCTCTCTAAATTTTTTTAAATCAAATCCGAATAAATTACTAAAACCAACCAAAAATCTCTTCAAAATTATTAAAAAAAAAACGCACTACGGACCCCACATTCATCATGCCCAAACCCTCTGGAATATCGATCAAAAGATTCAAAACACATTCACGGAGAGAGAAACGGGAGGAGAGAGAGAATCAGATCGTCTAGAGATTGATGAACCATAGTTCGACAAACGGGGACGACCACGCTTTCCAAAAGATGCCCTCTCTCTATTCGCTTTGTAAACTACGATTAGCCCAAGACCAGGCTTATGTTTTCATTTACACACATTTTCTACATCCTCACGCAACCTCCTCTTACGTGGATCATACTCTTTCACCTCCTCGTTTTATCAAATTTTAAATACTTACTCTTTTAAACCATCTAATCTAATCTAATTAATAATAACTATACTTTTTACCCCTCTAATTTTTAATAATTTAAACATTATCCTCACCTTCACTTCGAACTCTGAGCCTTTCCTCTTCTGCTCTGTCTGCTTCTGGTTCGCATGTGACGTGTGAAGGAATGTATGTATCTATCGCACACTATTGTTCATCCTAAATAAATAAAGTTCCTATTAATCATTATCAGAGATAGAACCTCGAACGAGGACAAATATTTATTTATTTATTTGAGAACCGTATGTTTTATTAGAAACTAATAAATATGGTATTTTGAGTGCAGTAGATGTATATTTCTTGTTGTGTACTCCAAAATATCAGTACTTGTGTTGTATTGGTAGAAGGGGAGAGAGCGTACGTGCATGCGAGTGGTGCAAGTAATGGTCACCGCCTCACAACAGCAGTTCTACACGGTCTTACATGTAATGCTCTCCCTAATCATGATTGTTGGATTTCATGGGACCCACCTGTCACAGTGTTTCACTTTCCCAATGTAAGAGGCCGATAGAAAAAGAAATAAAAATACCAATAATAATTACCCAAATCGTATCCATCACCTAATTCGACGAAAATCCTAAATTTGATTTACTGCCAACAATTAATATAATAATACCAATAATATCGTGAATCTAGATGCCACGTGGGTATCGTGGGGGGATTTGTTTGCATGCATGCATGCAAGTGTGTTAAACAACGCGGGTAGGCAGATTTTAATATTATGATGATAATTATTATAGTATTAGGTGTGGTATAGAATAAATAAGAGTGGTATTATACGTATATTGAGGAAGATTAAATAAATAAGACAATAATTGGCATGATAAACTTTGGGAACACATAAAATTGCATTCCTAAAAAGCAACAAGATACAACTGGAATGTCTGTCTTTCTCTCACTTGGGGGTTAGGGACAATTCACTTTGTTATAGTATATGTTTTTGGTCGAAATGTGATCCATAGAGAAAGAGAGAGAGAGAGAGATAGTTTGAATGGATCTAGTGATGTTGTTGTTGACGGGATCTTCTTTGGCAGTGGGAGGTAATTGAAGAAATGGAATATGAAGAGGGAAATAAAGTAGTAAAAAAACGAGGGTGAAGGGTGTGGACCAACGTTTAGAAAAGGAGATTGTATTGTAAGAGAAACCCCTATTAAGTCATGCTACCCTAAGAAAGTTGAGTTGTTGTCAGTATCATAACATCTCAGCCTACAAACTGTAACCTCTAATTGTCTCCTCTAAGGAGATCTAACCTTTTGGTCAAAGGTGGTCTTAAACCACTGTGCATATACTATGCGCCTTAAAAGACCATTTCTTTATCTTTTCATTTATTATTATTAACTATACTGTACGCCCTTCGACTAATTATGCTATAACCTCACTAAGTTTCTTCATTTTTAATTAACCCTCAACTACTTTCCAACACTGCCTAATTCATTAACCGATCCCTTGCGTACTACCCACTTTTTCTTTTCTTTAAAACAAAATCCAAAACAATTAAGATGCATTCTCGGATTCTGTGGAAATAAATTCATGTTTCTAAACCAAAATATTCAATTAAATGGATTGATTCTTCTGTCAGACGAAAACTTTATATTTTAAAATTTGGACTCTCGAAGGAAAATGGTTGCCATATAGATCTTAATTCATTACTTCCAAATATATATATCAATAATGTATTCGTTGATTCACTTTGAGACAGTAATTAAAGAAAAAGACAAATAACTAAAGTATAACTTTGAATATTTGACTATTTGGTATATTAACGTCTTGCCCAAACTATTTTGTATTGTATGATACATGAGAATATATAATTAAAATTTCCCCATGATATCCCTAAATGTGTAATGTAAATAGAATGTGTTACAAATAGAACAGAAATTATATATAGAAAGAAGAGGAGTAGTAGAGCATTAACAAATGTTTAAGAACTCCTACGTTTTTAGCAAAGAAATAAAGAATGGGTCAAAACATATACATTTTCCTTTCTCATTCTTGTGTTCAGAATATGTTAAAGGGCACTGACGCAACTTGAACTAAAATTGTAGGGGTCAAATTAGATTTGTTATATATAATTTTTCTTTAGAAGAAAAACTATTCATTTTTTTCTCTTCATTTCCTCTTCTTAAAACAAACATACATAATAGTAGAATTCAAAAAAATATTACTATCATTTGCTATTATATCATGATACCAATTCATGAATACCATTTTAGACAAGTCATTCGTATCTCATCAATTTGATTTGGTGGTATTGTCAAATTTGATATCGTTTTTCTCATATCACGTTATAATGAATTGTTAAATTCATTATATGTAACTCTAAGAACTTTATATATTTGTTTTATATTGTCTTAAATTCTTGGTTCTTATTAAATTTCTCAAGTTTAGTTAAGGTAAATGCATTTCTTTTTCATCTTCATCACAAACCTTTCTCTTTGAAAAAAAGGAATCAATTTTTTTACTTTTTATCATAATCTTTCTAATATAAATTTATCACCTCTTACCTATTTAAAAAAAATAAATTTTATATTCACAAATCACAATTATCACAATGCAAAACATAACAAAACTCATACTACTTTAATTAAATAAGCTATACTGTATAAATTCAAAACTTAAAAAAAATTTACCATAGGTAGCGAAAAATACAAAATCCCTAAATTTCATAATTAAGGGTTATAATAATTTAAGAAAAATTATAATTAGGGTTCATACCAATTTCATAAAAGAATCCCTAAAATTATAATTAGGGTTTATATTAATTTGGGATAAACTTAATTTGGAAGAAACATCCTAAAAAGAATCATAAACTAACATACATACATCATAATAAGATACTAGTGTGAGAAATCATGCAAGAATGTATACATGAATCTCAATCTATGTATTTCCAACCTATCTATTTGTATTTATCTCTCTTCATACACTTTCATGATAATTTACATGGTGGAAAGATCTTATAGTCAAAAAAAAATTCTAATCTCTTTTATAAATTAATATCTCTATTAATTTATTTTATTTTATCTTTTATTATAATTTTCCATAATATAATTTTAATATAAATAATATATAATATAATTTTTAAAAATATATAAATATATATATAAAAAATTCAAAAAAAAATGGGGGAGCCGTGGCTCCCCTGTCCTATGCTAGTTCCGCCCCTGTTAAAGGGTTTGGAAACTAGAAACTAAATAAAATATCGATTTTATTTATAGGTAGGTAATAATAAGATTTGATCTGTCTTGAAAATAAAATCTGTTATGTGTTGCAAATTTATTTTTTGACATTTACTTTATTTATGTTTTTATCTCAACTTAATTTTATATTCTTGATTGAAAATCCTTTCTTCCATTCTTTATTCACGTATAATAATTTGTAGTTAATTATTTTTCATCCTTTAATATAGTGATTTAATTTAACATGACTCGTGTTATAATATGACTATGTTCATAATCAATCATAATTTTTAGAGACTTATTCTTTTTGGCAGAAACCTCTCTCCATCACCTATAATCAAACCAAATTTAAAACTAGGATTCAAACTTATTATTTTATAACTATACTAAGATTTTTAACGCTTTTAATTTTTAAAATTAACAATATATTCATTTGAGTGTGTAAAACATTATCAAAAACTATATGAAAAACTTATGTGTTTAATGTTATCAAGCTCTTAGAATTTTAATTGAAATGGATTGGATCAATTTTGTATAGGAGGTCCATGGTGATCTATAATCTAAGATCCTTAGATTAGTCTTGTATGTTTACACTATGTTCTTAATCCTCATCCAATTTGTTCGAGACTATTTTTAATAGTGAGATTTTTTTTTTCTATCTAACCCTAAAATCTCCTTCCCTTGTCAAAATCGTAAACTTGAGAAAACAAAATCCTCTTCCCTTGTCAAGATACCAATGCTTTAAAAAAAAAACAATTAATCCAAACAAAAAAAAAATTCTCATTTTTAGCACAACGAACCAAAGCAACACTTTCAAATCCTCAACCCTCCAATCATAAGCTCAAACAATCACCAACGTAATGAAGAGAAGTGCATGTAGAAGCGCTCAAAAAAGGCCAAAAAGCGCATAAAAGCACAATAGGCAACAATAAATCCATCGACCAATATTTTTAAAAAATTTAAAAAAAATTCTTTGAAATTATAGTTTAAAAAACATTTGCTTAAGAAAATCCTTTATACACATAAAAAAGCAAAAATATTAATTTACTCTAAACTTTGACTATTTACGGTATAATCTAGTTTGTATTATGAATATTGACATCATGGTTAAGTTTCAAGTCTCAAAATCACAAAGAAAAAAACTTTATATGTTTACAAAGAAATAAAAAACAAAACAACCATAAAGAGAAATACTTACATTAGCTTCACATATTGATATAATGATCAAGAATTAAAAGGGGAAGTAATAATATTAAATGAAGTGTATAATAATAAAGAACTATAATTGACCATAAATTAAAATGCATTTCATAATCAAATAAAGATATTTTATATTTTTATTAAAAAATAAATGCATTTATACTTATTCTTATGTTTATTTATATATCGTGGTAAATATATATTTTGGTATATTCGATCATTGATATAATATCATACTAAATTAACTAAATATGCAAATGTATATAAATTTATCACGCTCATAAAATTAGTAAATTGGAAAATAATTAATTAATTGATATGAAACTTTATAACATTAACGATAAAAATAGTTAATTTTTGTCCCTATTGAACTCAAATAGAATTTCTCGACACTATTGTAAACTTCTTTCTAACCCTTTCCAATGGTAGAACACTTTGATATTTGTCAAAATAAAAATTAACATAAAAATTTCACTTTACGATAATACACACACCGGTAGAAGATTTATTATACATATTGAAATAAATAAAAAAATCTCGAACAATAATAAATGAAATAGTAGATTTATTTTAATATATAAGTGCACATATATTCTGAAAAATAAATTAACCATTGTGAAATTATCTTAAAATTAAATCTTGTTTATATTGTAATTATAAATTATTATTGTTGTTATTAAATTTTAATATTAATAATTTTTAATTATTCGGAGCTATGTATTTTAAAGAATAAATTAACCGTTGTGAAATTATCTTAAAATTAAATCTTGTTCCTATTGTAATTATAAATCATTAGGGTAAACACATACGCGTGATAGCGCCGATGTATATATTTTATATATATATATATATATATATATATATATATATATATATATATATTATTATATTAGTAGGTGATGATATTATAATATTATTATTATGTTAGTATATAAAGTAAATTTATATTTATTAAGAAGAAAGAAGAATAAATAGAGAAAATAACTGTTTATGATTGACAAAAAAATCTATTAGAATAAATTTATAGAAAACATGTAAAAATAATTGTTAGTCTTTAAAAAATAAATAAATAAATAATTATATTATAAAAGATAAAAATAGAAATTGTGAACACAAAAGAGAGAATTTTTTATATATTATAGTTATATATTATTATTATTAAATTTATATATTAATCATTTTTAGTTATTGGGTAAGCTATGTTTGTAATCATAGAAATAAATATTGTGTAAATATTGCACACAATAATTTATAGAAGAAAAATGTTCATAACATTAATTATATATGCGACGACCCAACAAAAAAAAAAAAATATATATATATATATATATATATATATATATATATATATATATATATATATATATATATATTAAAACTAATAACTAAGGGTATGTTAGTATTTTTAGTAAAGAATTTGAATTGGGAACCGAGTGATTTATTCATCATAGCATAGAACTCGTTCTTCACCTTCACTCCATCTCCTTCATATCTCTTATCTTCTCTTCTTTTAAAAGTTTCAAATATTTTTCGTCATTCTTAAAATTAAAAACAATATAAGCAATCAAGATGAGTGAAATATTTCTTTGGGGTTGCTTTTAGTTTTTATAATGCATGAAAAATATTTTAGGGTTGCATGTGATTTCTTCCTTGTAATCTAGATAAAATTTCATCCAGTGTTGACCATAGAATCATAAAATTTATTATTTTAGGGTTTAACTATGTGTATAGGACAAATTTTGGGAGAAATTGGCGGTGCCCAACACAAATTCAGTGAGTACCTCATCTAAGTAAGGGGAGTTAAATATTGAGGTATAAATATATGTTGACTTAAATATGAGAAAGATAACAAATTATTCTGAAAAGTATTCTGATTTAAATGTGAGGTTGATTGAGACTTTTAATTTTGTGAAATTGTGGATTTACTAATTATCAAAGTGGTTTAAGGAATTTTCAATTAAAATATATGATTTGAAACATGTTAGATTGATGAGTTATTTGGGGACTGAAATGTTAATTCTTTATGCTTTGTCAGAATCAAGAAAGGATAATCAAATTTAATATCATAATAATGAATGTGACATGGATAGGAAATAGATATTGTAAATGGATAGTCGTGGGTAACGGATACGGGTATTTTTAATACTCGCATGTTAAGGGGGCAAGTACAGGTAACATAGTATCTTTGTACGCGTGGATACCCGTACCCGCTATACTTTAATTTAAATTAAAAAAAAACATGATTAAAATATTAACATATTAATTTTGAATGCGTTATTTTCTTATCAATTAGTTTTAAAAAAATCATTTCTTTGTAAACTGTCATTCAACATTATTTTGAATAGGTCATTTGAACATGGTTTAAAATTTATGAATATTATGTATTGTATTTGAATTTACGATTAAAATATGTTGTTAAATATTTATTTTTACTTTTTTGTAAATACCCGCAGGTACCCGTGGATATACATGAATATTAAAAAATTATGTAGATGTCTGCATAACGAATACTCAACAGATATAGGTGCGAGTACGGGACATATATTTATCCAGCAGGTAGGGTATAGGGGAGCTACTACATGTACCCTACCCGCCCATTTGACATCTCTAGTTGTATGTTTGCAAATGTTGTAAATTGAGGATAAGGATGAGAGAAATATGAAGGGTTGAGAAAGTCCTCATTCTCAGAAAAACTTATATGTGTAGCATTGCCCATGAACGATATAACATTGTGACATTTTGTTTATATTAGGAGTGGTTTATATCTTACAAAATAATTTTCTTTACCTATCACAAATTATATTTATTATTGTATTGTGTTATGTGTTAAAATAATGATAAAAATAAATTTTGTACAATTAAAATTTATTTTTTTATATTTTTAAATTTTTGTACAATTATCTGTATAGTTTGTGAAGACCAGAAAAATGAATATTTTATGAATAAAAAACTAAACTATGAATAGAGTATCTATTATAGAGTCATGCTATATCTCTTGAACAATACTTGTGAAAGTCTAATGTACTATTTGTCACATTAGACATTTCTAAAGGAGAATGTTAATCTAGGATGATGTCAAGTATATTAAAGGGTACTTGTGATGTGAGACTATCCTGACTCATGCTTAACTCACATAGAGTAGGACATTTAGGTGGTGGAGTTGAAGGAGGCTCCACATGACAGACAGTATGATACGAAGAATCATACTTAGGGAGCTAGTGGGGTTAACCCTATCATGACTTGGTTTGGGACATTGGTTCTGAGTGTTGAAACATCAATGGAGAATGGAGGATTTTGTAAAGTGTTGAAATATCAATGGAGGATTTGGTAGCATGCATGATAGGTGCATAGTCTCACAAGTCTATTCAATATACTAATCTTTCGGAAGTCCGAGTCTAGAGTCTTGAAGTTTCTTTGTAGTTTGATGCTTTGAGTTTTAGTTAACTGACTTTAATTTAAGATTATGGTGAAAATTATGATATTTTTTCAATTATAGATTATTTTTGTGATATTTAGCTCACCCTTACATTTTGTGTCTTTCGTTTCTCTTATTCTTGTGATGATCGTATTATGTATATTCGGGAGTAGATGGGACACTAGCAATGAAGCTAGAGCTATCCACTAAAGAAATAACATAGGAATAAGTTAGAAAATATGTGTTAATCTTTCAAAATAAATTAGAAAATATGTGTTAATCTTTTGAAAGACTGTATTAAACTTTTAATTCTTGACTCGGATTACTTATGAGTTATGTAAATCATATTTTGAAATACACTCTTGTTGTCTTAGTTGTTAAGAACTAAATTGAAACTCAATTTAATTATCATTATTGCTATAATTACTGTTGTTATTAATAAGTTATGATCTTACTTATAATTACTGAATGATTACAAAAATTGGATTGTTACAATATAAACCAATAGATATAAAACATAATTTAATTTTAGAAGAAAAACGTTACTTTTTATATTTAAATGTAATTGTTTAAACTCAAAAACACGAGCAAATTTGAAGAAAAAGTATAAATAAATAAATTATATTTTGAAAATGAAACTTTAAAAGTGATGGTTGTGCTTTACTTTTTATTTCTTAATTTATTTTCACTGAAATATTTTTTTAATATTGTAGTGGGTATTAGAGTTTTTTTAATCCTTTCATTGGGTAATTTAATAAAAAAAATAATTTAGGAATGAGGGTAACCGATGTGTGGACCATGTATTTAAGAGTTGATTTCCTTTTAACCCAAAATTTCACCAGAACGAGTGCTAAAGCATTTGTAAGTACTTACACCTCTTAACGCTTGAAAAAATATTTGTTTTCTCTTCGTACTAGAACTGTAAAAGTAAAACCATCAGTGAAGGAATTAATGCCCTTTACAAGCTGTGTTTTCTATTAATAGTCATCTCGATTTTATCTCCATCTAATTCTTCACAATTAGGGGTTTATCTCACCACGATGAGCTATAAAAATGTCATCTGACTTAATTTTTACAGTAAATCAGAAATCTTGTAATTTTGTTCAATTCATCACAAATTGACGAATTGGTTAGTCAAATGACTGATTCACTTATAAAATATTGGTTAAAATATCTTTTATCCCAATTTTCATTGAATTTTGTCAAATTATTCATAATTTTGTTTTTTTTACTCTATTAGATTCTAATTTTAATCTATTTTTTCAATTAAATCATTTTTTTGCTAACACCGTTTAAATCATTAACGACTATGAACAGTGACGGTCACGTGTCACTTCGTAATTTTTTTTAAATTTTTTTTAATTTTTAAATTTTTTTTAAATTTTATTTAAATGTCCACGTGTCAATCCAATAGCGTGCCACATGTCAGAGTCATTGTTTTATATTCAATTTGATCCTATATTTATTATTTTTATTCAATTTAGTCTCATTTTTTTGTTAAAATTGACCAATTTTGTCTCTATCGAAGATGAGATCAAATTTAATTTTTATATAAAAATTATAATTATGTGAATTTTAATATATTATATAAAAATATTTTTTTAAAAATGTAAATTTTAATATAAAAATTAAATTTGGTTTCAATTTGGAGAGGGACAAAATTGGTTCACATTAAAAAAGTTGGGACTAGATTGAACAAAAATCACGAATATAGAAACTAAATTTAATATTAAAACATTGACTTGACACGTGGCACATTGTTAAATTGACATGTGGATATTTAAAAAAAATTTAAAAAAAATTTAAAAATTAAAAAATCACGAAATAACATGTGACCGTCACTGTTCATGGCCATTAATGATTTAATCAGTGTTAGTAAAAAAAATCTAATTGAACAAAATTAACTAAAATTAGGACCTATTTGAGTACAAAAATAAAAATATTTTATCTTTATTATTTATTTTATATATTTATTGTAGTACAGTTAAAATGAATTGATTCCATTCAACTTTTTATATAATAGTAAAATTAAAATATTTAAGTAATTTTTCAAATATTATTATAATAATATTTGTTGAAAATTAAAATATCAATGTATAAATATCTAAACTATTTAAGTATTATTAAACAATATTAATAATCTATTACGTACAAAGATCAACTTGTAAATATATATAATTAAAAGTAATAAATAATTTTAATAAAAAACTTATAAAAAATATTAATAAAATATTTATCTTCACTCTACTGTAACTCATTTAATAGTACTTATCTTCACTCTACTCTAACTCATTTAATATGCGGATTAAATGAGTCGAACTTATTTTAACCTATATTTAAAAAATGTTCTAACCTAAATTATCTTGAATCCGTATAGAACCGGATTGAGTAACTATTAAAACTCATTTTTGACATTTTTACGCATAGTTACTCGCTGAACTACTCTTGAAAAGAAATGATATCAAATCTCTGTATCTCAATCACATAATGCATATAACCCACCCTAAGTAGTTGTAATGAACAATCTTAGGACTTTATGCAACACAATATCTTTTAACAAAGTACTATATTATTAACAGAGTACTTATTGATTCTCCCGGTAACAAGGTTAGTATAAAATCTGATCATTATATTTATATGATTTTGAAGTGACTATTGTGTATAATACTAAATTTATCCACATGCCGATAGGTTTGGCTGTGTTCCACTTAAGCAGGTAATGGTGAACATTGTTATTAGCACTTCACGAAAATATGAGCATGTATGTAGTTTAGGCTCGTTAGATGACCTAGTGAAACTCTCCATCCCTACGTGCTTAGAAAGATGATATGTATGAGGTACACATTACAATCACGCAACTCAGATAGTTAATTCATTTGATAATACATGAAAACATGGAACTAGTCTAATTTAAGTGTCTATACAGATCCTTCAATTCATGTTTCAACAGCTTTTAACTGATTTTAGGAATTAGGTTCCAATAAGTTGTTAGTACTCAATAACTTGACAAGTGTTGCTTACTAGACGAATCCTAAATGACAAGGGATCATTCTAGGTATTCTTAGTTTAATATAAAATTACTTCTTAGAACTTTTGTTTTTTCTAATATAATCTAATTTAGGCTATTGCATCCTGCACCCCCACTATTTCTAACTGTACCGCTACATTAATAGAAAAAAACATCACCATCACCACTGGTGCAGAGAAAGAAGAGGGGAAAAATGCTGCAAAGGAAGAAGAGAAAATAAAAAAAAAAAAAAAAAACTCATTTCGGAAAAGTTCTTTCTGGTAACATTTTATGTAGAGGTGTTTCGGAAGAATTGTTCTGAAAAACATTGTATACATACATTGGGGAAAGTTTACAATAGACATCCTATTATAGAAAACCTTTTCCGGAATAAATTTATGTATTCCAGAACTTTGATTCTGGAAGTCTTCTTCCTGAAATTTCGGAAAGCCAGGGATACAACTCCCTCATTGTAAAACAAACTATATGTTATGATATCAACTTTAACACAACTTTCGGAATAATAGATTTGTAGGTCTTTTATTCTTTACATGTTCTTGTTATCCATTTATATTTAACGTGAGATTCTAACTGTGACTCAACTCTAACAAAATCTTTCCAAGATCCTCACGTGCTCAGGAAGGAATTAACATTTTTCGTAAATGCAATTCAGAGGAATAGCCTCTGATGCATTCATCTGTATGATAAATTTGTAATACAAGAGTGGATTGTGGATACAACCAATACGTCATGCAAGACTGAGAGACAAAGCATTGAAGTTAAATAACAAGCATTCTTTTTATGTTTTGACTTACAAGAATTGGTCAAACAAAACTTCTGAATATAATTGCAGTAATTTTCGCCGTGAGCCAGCACCTGGTATCTCTTGGAATATAGTGACAGTGTTGTGGCGCCAGCTATTGAGCTTCCAAGAAGAGTTTCTCAGTAAGAGCTTTGGAAAGTCCCATCACTGTATCAGTCGAGCCAACCTACCACAAGCATCACAGCTCATTTTGTTTAAGAAAACAAGAGGGACGAATCCACATCAGAAAATTAACTTAATTGGCACAGATATGGAGAAAATGAGTGATAAATATAGATGCAAATATTTGCTTGTTGTGGATATACATGAACAAAAGATTACAATGCCTCGATAATTACGGCCAATAAAAAAGGTATTGAAAGTAATGCTTATTATGAGTGGATTTGAAGCTAACAGTTCCATAAGGATCATGTTTCAATGTGCATGCATATGCTTCTTCTGAGAGTGAATGTGTTGTTGAAAAGTTAGATAACTTACTACGGCATCCACAAAGGGTAATGTCAATGGATGTTCCAGCATCAACCCTCCAGCAACGTTGAATGTAATTCCTTCGTCAATCTGAGAAGCTCCCATCAAATAAGAAAACTTATAGTATTCAGGTTGACTAGAATTTCCTGAAAGAAAGTTTCAGAAGATCATATGTTTTGAGAAACTAGTTAAAGTACTCTTTTCACCTTCATACTAATTCAGTGTAAGGGTGAAAAGTGTACTTCTAAAATGTTTACCAGACTATCAATGACCTCATCTGGAATTTCAAGGAAGTAAACCTGCCATAATAGTCAAAAACGTTAGCCAAGAGAAACGTTGAATCAATCAATAAAATGTGTCAATGTAAACAATGCAACTTGGTTGTTAGATAAAAGAAGACTTGAGCCAGGTAGGGTAAGGGGAACGTTCAAAACGGTGGTAATACTTATGCATACGAAGAAGGAAATTTATTTTCTCGTACCTCTGCACTATCCCATCCCCCACAACGTTTTCCAGTTGAAAGGTTAGTCACTACAACAGATCCTACGACTGCTGCATGACTACCAGAGTATCCTGCAAATATTCGAATGTGTGAACGTGGCTGTTAAATCTGTCAATAACCGTGACAACAAAAGCAGTGAACTAAATCTGTCCATAGCTGCAAACCTTTGATGAATTCACGTGCTTCTTTTTCACTGGTGGGTTTTTCCCTGATTGTTCCTCGATACACTACAACCTGCAAAATATTTGCAACAACACAAACAGTTTTACAGCAGTCTAATTTTTAACAAAACAAAAATCAGTATAAGGTTTCTGGCCATATAGGATTTAGATTGTAACTTAAAGTTTAAGCAAGAACATATAGGGTGTGAAACAGAAAATATGGTGACCCCAAACACAAAAAAAAAAAGTGTACATGAAGCCAAATCTATAGCTTGATTTTGTAATAAAATGGCATTTGCATCAAACAAGAATACACGTAGAAGTAAAACTGAGTTTAATTTATGTTCTCCGTAGGTTCATAAATAACTAATCTGATTCATTATGAAAGTGAAGGGAAACTAAAGGCCTGGGAACATATTCCATAAGCTTCTCTATGGAGGATGCCATACTATTCTACTAGACGCAACTTCTTTCCATTCTTTTCAACCTAAATATTTATATTCTTCTACAAAAATTAAGTTATTTATATGATTGTAAACTGCAACAAGAAGATGAGATGATTGGACAATATTATCCGTCAGGATAAGTTTGCAGAGACCGGAACAGAGTTAGAGTAGTACAGATATTATCCGCTAAAAGAAAATTAAAGTCATGCATTTGTAACCGATGGAAATAGGATCTATAGTTGAAACAAAAAATAGTTAATACAGAATACCGTGTCTGCAGTAATTAACAGTGTTGTACAATCATCTTCCTCCGATCGACCTCCATTTGGGAGTCTTTGCACAATAGCATCGGCCTAATAAGAATATCAAGGTTAGAATACTAAACGCAGCTCGGAAGAATCAATAGATGATGAGATTTTCAAATTGCTCTATATTTTCCATTATTTTATTTATTTAGTTTCTTTAGAAGCAATTTCTGGAAGGGCGGATGACAGCCTGAAATCCTTCTGCATACTCAGTCACCATAATCAGATACAAAGACCTTAAACAAGTTTTGCATTCTTTTAAAATAAATATTATCAGAAATTAAGCAAAGACCATGATCTTGTGTTACAACCGGCTCTAATGCATGATGGTGTCCTTTGTTTAAGGAGATTAGAATTCAGAATGAACTTGTTGCAGAAAAAGTTTTGCATTCTTCTAAAATAAATATTATCTGAAATCCTTCTGCATACTCATCTACATTTTCACCCCTAAAATATTCAATCACTCGTGTAGCATGAAATTATCTGAAATAGATTTTTCACCAGCTAACAACAAACTTTTAGAAAAAATAAAAATCATATCATCCCATCCCACACCATCTCCAATCCTCACCCATTTTTCAACCTTCCCACTTTTTCTCCTCAACCAGGTGAACTCAAGTATTTACACAAAAACACCAGTATTCTTGGATCTATAATTGTCATGGATATAATATAATGCGATTCACCCGCCACTGGCTACCTATAACTGCCCAATGCACTAGCACAACATTACTATAGAGATAGAGACTCTGATGAAGACGAATTTATCAACAAAAGAAACCGGTTATAACGCTTGAGGAAGTAAAGGGACAACTGTGTCGAAGGATTTCACGAAGTCAAAAAAGAACCAAATGTTTTTATGGAATCAATCACCTCCAGAACAACCAACACAAACTCAGACCTATTTTTGGGGTGTAATTCTTATCCCACAGCACCCAAAAAGAAGTGATTCTTTGATTTGTCTCGACATAAATAAAATAATAATAATAAGACGAAGATAAAACTTTCATACCTTTGCCTCAGCTAATGCCATTACCAAATCTTCTGGCTTTTCCCTCCTAATACCTTTCTCATCAATGTCTGCAGTCTAAATTGCAAGCCAAGCCAAACTCTTTCAATCTTCCATCAAATTAATGAAGTACGGTCAAAAAATTGAAGCAATTACACACAACACATACCATTATTGTGAACTCGTATCCCATCTCAGAAAGAATCTCTCTACGAGCCTTGGAAGAAGAGCCCAGAATTATCTATTGAAAGATAACAAACTCAGATTGCATCAAATGATTCATCCAAGAGAGGGTAGTTGTTAATTAGATGAAGAAATATTGCAAAGTGAAATTATAAGAATATAATGATGCATGATTAATAAGTAGGGAGACATGAAGATACAGTACATACAGTTTATTCGGTTACTTACTTATTTGTGACTAAAAACAAAAACGAGATAAAATTTGCGGCGTTTATGGTAGGTACATACATCATTTGAAATGTGTAAAGAGAAAATGGGCCAAACCTTGAAGGGTGGGTTTTTTGTAGGCATTTGGGCGGAGGCGTGACTTGGAAGCTCTTACCTGCACTTCTTCAACCACATTCCAGAACTGCTTTCCGCAAGAACAGGAGGCTACAAAAACTAAGATAAATAATAAATAAAATTTAAATAAATAAAGGGTAAGGGTTATCAAAGCCCTATCTGTCACGTTGCTTCGCATCACCCATTAGATTTCGATGATTTTGAAAGGAATCTTTTTTATCGGCATGTTTAATAAAATATACGTAAAAGTCAAGTGAAAGTTTAAACATTATAAAATCACAAATAAGAGTATAATTTATTATTACAGTAAATTTTATAAGTTGAGTTCATATTTATTTGTTTTGAAAATGTGAGTTGAGTATGGATCATGATTTTTATTTTGTGTAAATTTTTTATGCATATGTCAAAATTGTCCCATTAAAATGTTTCATGAAGCTCTTTGTATTGATAGCGGTTAACAATTGTGCCTCTAATTTTGAAAATCCTATCAATTGAGTTTATATATTGCTTTCAATTTTCAAAGTCCTTTAACAAAATCCTTTAATCTGGGTTGATATTGTGCCTCCAATTTTGAAAGTCTTATAAAGTTACATTTATTCCTAATACAAATTTCAAATGGTTATATATGAGTTGTTGCTTATAATTTCGTTGCGAGATGAAAACTTCATTTTGTTTTTGGCTATTTCTTGAGTCCTAATGATGTCGGGATATTACAATTCAAATATTGGCTTTGTAACTTGTGCGTGCATCTACATTGAGACCAATGGAGCACAATTTGAATTACTTATTCGTCATAGTAAGAATATGAGATTGTTTGTGAGAGCAATTGACATGCTAAAATTGAGCTTTATATTAAGTTTATTAGTATCAAAAACTACTTTGTACTTTGACAACATACAATATATTGTTTTATTCATTCTAAAATTTCAAGTTGTAGATGTGACACTAATTTTGAAAACCCTATATAACTTGAGTTGGGTATACTCTCTAAACGGAATTGGTGAATAGCACTTTGATTTTTTTTGGTACATAATGCAAGTTCCAAAAGGGTATATTTTGGGTTGTCTCGCGTGGAATTCTCGAATTGCACTTTGATTTTCTTGGTTCACTGTGCAAATTTTGTATGGGTATAATTTTAGTTGAGCCACCATAAATAGAATTGTCAAAGTGAACTTTGACTTTTTTTGTTTGCAATAGAAAATTTTGATTTGCCCCTTGTTATTGAACTGTTGATAAATTACTTGTTTGTCTTTTGATGGTTTTATGGGCTAAAGTAGAAGGATTTCGGATTATAAATTGAGTTCATATTTATTTGTTTTGAAAATGTGAGTTGAGTATGGATCATGATTTTTATTCTGTGTAAATTTTTCATGCACGTCAAAATTGTCCCTTTCAAAATTGTCCCTTTAAAATGTTTCATGAAGCTCTTTGTATTGATAGCAGTTAACAATACTGCCTCCAATCTTCAAAGTCTTTTAACTTGGGTTGATATTGTGCCTCCAATTTTGAAAGCGCTATAAAGTTACATTTATTCGTAATGCAAATTTCAAATGGTTATATATGAGTCGTTGCTTATAATTTTGTTGCGAAATGAAAGCTTCATTTTGTTTATGGCTATTTCTTGAGTCCTAATGATGTCGGGATAACTACTCAAATATTGGTTGTGTAACTTGGGTGTGCATCCACATTGAGATTGATGGAGCAATATTTGAATTGACATATTAGAATTGACCAATTAACATTATAATAAGTTATTCTCTAAAAGTTTTTAAAATCTTTTTTTTGAATTTAATTTTCTCACTTTTCTTATTTTTTTAACTCGTCATTTTCATTAACTTCTTGAATTATTTATTTTTACACTTTTTTTACTTGTTCTTTTCTTGAATTTTATTTTCTAAATTATTTTGAATTCTTTTTAAAAGTTGTTATCATCTTCTTGATTATTTTTTTAATCTTTAATTATGTTCTTGTATTTTGTTTTGTGAAATTTTAATCATCATATTGGGTTCTTGTCTTAAACTTTTTAAAATCTTTGTCTTTAATACTATTTTATCACTTTTCTTAATTTTTTTTAACTCCTAATTTTCACTAACTTCTTTAACTATTTATTTTTACACTTTTTTTACTTGTTCTTTTCTTGAATTTTATTTTCTAAATTTTTTTGAATTCTTTTTAAAAGTTTTTATCATCTTCTTGATCTTTTTTTGAATCTTTAATTATGTTCTTCAATCTTTTTTTAAAATTTTAATCATCATATTGAGTGTTTTTCTTAAACTTTTTAAAATCTTTTTTCTTAATTCTATTTTCTTACTTTTCGTAATTTTTTTTAACTCGTCATTTTCATTAACTTCTTGAATTATTTATTTTTACATTTTTTTACTTGTTGTTCTTTTCTTGAATTTTATTTTCTAATTTTTTTTTGAAATCTTTTTAAAAGTTGTTATCATCTTCTTCATCCTTTTTTTAGTCTTAAATTATGTTCTTGAATTTTGTTTTGTGAAATTTTAATCATCATATTGAGTTCGTCTCTTAAACTTCTTGAAATATCGTTCTTTAAGTCTATTTTCTCACTTTTTTTTAATTCGTCATTTTCATTAACTTCTTTAATTATTTATTTTTACACTTTTTTTACTTGTTCTTTTCATGAATTTTATTTTCTAATTTTTTTTAATTCTTTTTAAAAGTTTTTATCATCTTCTTGATACCTTTTTTAATGTTTAATTATGTTCTTGAATTTTGTTTTGTGAAGTTTTAATCATCATATTGAGTTCTTCTCTTAATCTTTTTAAAATATTTTTCTTTAATTCTATTTTCTCACTTTTTTTAATTTTTTTTAACTCGTAATTTTCATTAACTTCTTGAATTTTTTATTTTTGCACTTTTTTTAATTGTTGTTCTTTTCTTGAATTTTATTTTCTAAATTTTTTTGAAATGTTTTTAAAAGTTTTTATCATCTTCTTTATCTTTTTTTAATCTTTAATTATGTTCCTGAATTATTATTTTTTTGTGAAATTTTAATCATCATATTAAGTTCTTCTCTTAAACTTCTTAAAATCTTTTTCTTTAATTCTATTTTCTCACTTTTCTTAATTTATTCTAACTCGTCATTTTCATTAACTTATTTATTTATTGTTATTTTCTTAAATTTTATTTACTTATTTTTTTTGAATTCCTTTTTAAAGTTGTTACGTTCTTCTTGATCATTTTTTAATCTCTAATTGTATTCTTGAATGTTGTTTTGAGAAATTTTAATCATCAATATTGAGTTCTTCTCTTAATGTTTAAAAAAAAATTTTCTTGCTTTTTATTTTCTCAATTTTCTTATATTCTTTATAACTTATTGTTTTCATTAACTACTTGAATTGATTATTTTTGTATTTTTGTATTTATTATTCTTTTATTGAATTTTATTTTATCATTTTTTTGAATAATTTTTTAAAGTTGTTTTGAATAAAGGAGCGTGGTATTTGAAACATCTTCCTAGTTATATCACAAATCTTCTAGATAAACCTCTAAAAGAACTAACTAGAAAGTATAGTATAGGGTGATGTGTGATTTGATAAAAATTTGTATTGTACAGATTCCAAATGAGAAACTGTCATTTCATTTAATTGGGATGTCCTGAATCTGAGATGTCTATTGGGCTGAATAACATGAAGCTCATAATTATGGATGTATTGAAAACTCCCTAATAAAATGGAAATTGGTATAGGGTCAATTTTGTAACAAAAAAAATATGAAATTCTAAATCTAAATTTCTAACTCTACCCACCTCGTGAAAAAAATCAATATTTTTTCTTGTAGAATTAGGTGTTATATCTTTTTTTTTAGAGAGAACTGAAATTATGTTTCAAATAATATATCGTGGTTGCTAAAGTCTATATATCGCTTATAGGCTTAAGGACAACGTGACATAACTATCGAGACAGCATTTGGACCAAAAAGATCGAATGCAGTAATATGTAGACAAATAAATCTCTTATGAATTTTGGAATACTCCGGTATTAAATATTTAAATTTCATTTTAAGATTCTCCTTTCAAAATGATGTTTCTCTAACAATTTTCATATCAAAATTTCATCCCTAAATTTATTTTTCTAGACTAGGTTCCTATTTTTAAAATGTGATATAATTTAGTTTTTTTTTGTTAGTAATGTATTAATAATATTAAATATGTGTATTAATAATATTAAAAATGTATAACGTGTTAATTTGTAATTTTTTAATCATATATATATATATATAAATTTAATTGTAATGTGTCATGTCAGTACCATTAACTGTATCACAGTGTTATGTGTTATTATCAGTATCAGTTGTTATATTTTTTTATCTCAATTTAATTTTTGTATTTGTTATTTTTTTTAAATGGAGTAATTTTGTCTATTTCCAAATGGAGATAAAATTTAATTTTTACAGATATGTAATACTGATATTTTTATTAAATATTTCTAAAAATATTTTACATTGCATTTTTGTTTAAATTTGTATTAAAATTTTATAAAAATATTTGTATATATAAAAATTAAATTTGAAAAAGGAAAAAAATGTTCGATTTAAAAAATAATTGAAATTGAATTGAGATTAAGACAATAACACATGTGTTAATACAATTGACACTTGCTTAAGTCTCTAAGTAACCCGTATAAATCCGCATTTGAAAAGGAAAATTCTTGGATTTATAATTTTATGACTTTATTTTTAGGAAAAAAAAAAATCTTCGTAAGCTGATTTGACGACTATTTTGTAAAATATGATGAAAAATGCACTTTGAGTTTGATTTAATTGATTCAATCATAAATAAAGGAAATCTTTCAATTCACTTGTATCGACATCAAGAATGATAAAACTTTCTATGACTTGAAGATAACATCAAATAACATTGCGTTTAACTTCATTCAAACTAGTTTCAAATTCATTATCATCGCATTCAATAATAAATTCTTATAAGAAGACCCGTATATATAAATATATATATATATATATATATATATATTATGAATAAAATAAAATAATAAATTACTATACATAATATATTTCTTATATGTGTTATGTATGTATATTTTTCATATTTTTATAATCTTTAAAAAATTTTAATACCCATAATATTTTACATTATAATTATATTATCCTAATATTTCATTTTATAATTATATAATTCTTAAAATTTCGTAAATACATCCATTAAATTCAGATTAAACTTCCCGTATCAAATATAGACTTAACAAATATTTACTTGTGAAACATAACACTATTACATCATATTGTTAGGTGACACAATCGATACATGACAAAAAAATAAAAATAAAAAAAAATAAAAAAGTAAAGAAACCGATCTGAGATTCAGTACAAAGACATAAACCTTTTATATTTCATAAACCCACACCTTGCAAATCCGCGAACCCTGTAAACCCCCCACAATAATATTAAAACCATGATACTTTCATAATTAACACAAATCTAAACATTAATACAATGTGGCGAAGGAGCTTCAGCAGCAGCACTGCCACCGCCACTCTCAAGGGCAAGAAATGGGACGCGCTGATAATCGGCGGAGGCCACAACGGCCTCACAGCGGCGGCATACCTGGCGCGCGGAGGCCTGTCAGTGGCGGTCCTGGAGCGCCGCCACGTGATCGGAGGCGCCACCGTGACAGAGGAGCTTGTTCCGGGGTTCAAGTTTTCGCGGTGCAGTTACCTCCAAAGCCTTTTGAGACCGTCCATTATAAAGGAATTGGAGTTGGGGAAGCATGGCTTGAAGCTTCTGAAGCGCAATCCGTCGTCGTTCACGCCCTGCCTTGATGGACGCTACCTTCTTTTGGGACCCGATAAGCAACTCAACCACTCTGAGATATCCAAATTCTCGCTCGCAGATGCTGAGGCTTATCCAAGGTCTCTCTGTTTTCTTCCACTCTGCTGCATTATTCTACTCTATATCAGGCTTACGGACAAAACCTAGATACAGTTTCTTACAAGCTCTCTAGTATTAATTAATATAAAAAAATAGGAGTGTCACTCCAACTACCTATGTTATCACGAATTACCGAAGTCAAACTTCAGTTCTGATTGACTTTTGATGTTGTTCCAAAATCAGAATTGAATTTCACATCGATAAACTATGTCGAAAGGCCTTACCAGAGTCAAACTTTAGTTCTGACATCACCAAAACTACTTACGAAACTGCATCTTATTCGCTCTTTCAATGGTTCACCAGCTTTGAATAGATAACCATAAAAGTTTTGAAAGTTATTTGTTTATTAATCAGTAATGCAGCTGATATTAAACAGTAATGCAGCTTATAAAATATGTCTTGGTATTCTTCATTCAATCTGTTCACTAATCTCTGCAAAGATGTGTATTTGATCACCTTATATTCAACCTGCATTGACTGTATGTTCATGATTTGATAAGATGTCCTGCTTTTCCTTTTATTTTCTTAATTCTTTGTTTTAATCTTTTAGATATGAGAGTCAGCTTGAGAACTTCTCTAAGTTCATGGATCTAGTGCTGGATTCGCCTCCACCTGAATCTGTGCAGCATAAAGCGTCTATTAATGAAAAGTTGAAGAATAAAATACAGAATTCTGTATTTTGGGCGAGTTGTCTGCGGCATGTGTCTTCCTTGGGACAAAAGGATATGGTGTAAGCGTGTTTGTTTATCCAAGAGGATTTTGTTTTATGACCAATGATTTGGGGATGCCTTGAATAGCAAAACTGTAAAGAGTACATGATAGCAACTAATTTGAAACTGTTTATTTATTTGGCAGGGACTTTATGGACCTTCTGTTGTCCCCAGCTTCTAAAGTTTTGAATAACTGGTTTGAGGTAATAATTTTATGGTTTTATTTACTTTTCACTTAGATCTTCAACTTCAAATTGACTGCATGCCTTGAAAATTAATCATGTATCTTCTCAGTTCTTTGATGTTATAGACTTTTGTTTGTGTTCATATCTCATGTCTCAGAAGTTTGCTGTCCTTCCTTTTATTATTTATTTATAATATAAACATATTTTCAAAAGCCTAGTTCAAGTGTTCAACTTGACACTGGGTTGCATGTCTGATCATGGAATAAAGATTGCATATAATCTTAATCTTTTCTTTTGTGATATATTCCATCTCATAAGCATACATTTCTCAATATACTAATATGATGATATCTACTTTGTTGGTTCACGGTGTTAATATTCCGTGCTGGCTCAATATAAAAGCAACATATCCCTTCCCTTATAATAACTTGAGGGAAATCCTTCATTCTTGGGTTAACTTTTGAAGTTGAGATAGGCTTAGTTCATTCTTAATTCTAGTAAGGTATTGGTGTCCATCTTAGTTCTAATGTTGGGCTCCTTGTTAGTGTCTAGTCTTCTAAATTTCATGCTCTAGATGTCTACCCTTGGGTGTGAGGGGGTTGACTTAAGCAACCTTTCCTCATTAGTTTGAGGTTGAGTTCATCCAATGATCTTTCAAAATCAAATACGTTGTGAATAAATCTTGTTAATAAGGTTGCACTTTCTACATATTCTTTCTCTTAATGGTGTAAAGTCTTGTATGGCATTATTTCTGCAGGCAGATGTTCTGAAGGCAACCCTTGCAACTGATGCCGTGATTGGCAGTACGGTAAGGGCAGTTATCTTTACTGTAAAAAATTGCACCACTGTATTGTTAACCAAAAAAAGGCACCAAAGTGGAAAACTTTGATATTCTTGATCCTTTTTTGAGAGACAGAGACTTAGAATTTCTGTACAACTATTCTATGGAGTTTTTTGTGATAAAAAATAGCATAGTCTTTGTTTCATCTTTCACAGCATACATAGTATTTCCATATCTGTAATGCAGGCCAGTGTCCACGACCCAGGAAGTGGCTATGTTCTGCTACATCATGTGATGGGAGAAACTGATGGGGATCGTGGTATTTGGTCGTATGTATTTCTCTTTCTAGTTTGATATCTTTCTAGTGCATGGTCAGAATGAAATACTGTTCTTTGACAAAAATATTTTTCATACGCTGGAGTGATCTGAAATTAAGTTTACTTGTACTGTCCCGTGCATCTTACCCAAAGCATTTAGACTAAGGAATCCATAGACAGTTTTTTTCTCCATTTCATACTTGCACATGATAGGTTACCGAGTACTTTCTTTCATATTTCAAGTATTATGCATGACGGCCTTTTCTCCAAAGATGGGGTTTATTAACCTCTTTGATTTGTGTTTAAATTTTCTTTCATACATGCATTAGACGTAGAAAAATAGGCATAAAAATAAACATGAGTAGATAAATTTGTCCAAAGAAAAATGTCACTACCAATTTTGTCTAAATATGATATTCTTAAGTTACATTCTTGAATAATTATTTCTTAATTATAGTTGAGACATAAACTATCAATTAGCTACCCTTTGTCTATAACTTTGTATTGTTCATAAAAGCTGAGTAAATAGCATGCTATTTATTTCATATAGATATGTTGAAGGTGGAATGGGCTCAGTATCCAAGGCTATTGGTAATGCTGCTACTGAAGCTGGAGCGCATATTGTGACCAATGCTGAGGTATGCCATCAAGAATCTCTATTAACTCTCAAATTGGCTTCCTTCATAGTAAGCAAAGCAAAAATTCTCACATTGTAAGCAGATTCGGATAGGTTTGTGTCCTTTTTCCACTGGATCTTTAAATACAACCAGAAAATAATATAATTTAGTCAAGATCCAAGTTAATTGAAGCCATGAAACTAGAGGCCACAGGCAAGTCAAGGGTATCAAAATATTTAACTTTTATCTCTGATAAATTTCTAATTAGAAATAGAAATAACCAGGCTAGAAAAGCTGACCATAATCATTGGCCTAATCGAAGGTTGTTCAAATGTGAATAAGAATACAAACTCTAGGGTATCTCAATAGTCAATAGTACGTTCTGGTCTTGCAGAGGCCGTTGTGGAAACAGAAGAGGGGAAGGTATTGTCCGTTTGAAAAAGTAGTTTTTCCCATAACTTGCTAGCTAAAAGGCTTGTCAATTGTACGAGGAATAGGGTCAACAAGAGTAATAAATAGTAAACAATTTCTTATAAAATAAGAATTTTATTATGACAAGAAGAAGAATATGGAGGGAAAGGATGATAAAATAACTAATTTATGCGTCAATTAAGCAAAATTTAGCTAGTTAAGAAAGATAATTGCCATCTACTTTATTAATCTCATTTAAAAAAGAAAGTTTTTTTCTCTAAACTCTCCTTTATTGGTTTGATCTTGATATCAAGAAAGAAAAATGATTATTTGAAATAGAATCTCATTCAAATGAAGGGTACTTTGGGGACGATATTAGTAAGTATAATGAATTTTGCTTATATTGTGATATCATCCATGCAATTTTTGTGTTTATTAAAAAGTGGACTTTAAGTTTAACTTAGTCCTACAAAACTAGGTTTGCATCCGGCAAATTGATCTTATCTTTAGTTGATGTTAGATCTCTAACAATGTTCAAGGGAATATTTGTTTGCAAATAACAATAAAACTTATTTTATGTTTTTAATATTCTGATTTTATTATTTGATGAGCCCATAATCATGTGCTTTCAACTAATTTTACACCATTCCTTAAATTTTAAGTTTGAATCTACTTTTTCATATATCCTTTTAGTCAAATTAAAACTTACACTATTAAATTTTTTATATATAATTGATTTTACTATTTTATTTAACTTTTTAGATTATTAATATTATATCAGGTACAAAAAATTAGTCTATTAAAGTGTTGGTCCTCCTAGGCAGAATCTTGTTAGCAAGTTCGCTCTTTTTATCCTAACGTCGTCCTTTGCCATCAAAATCTTCCCAATGAAGGAAAACTTGGAATTCAGATTGTTTTTACTTAGATTGCTGGGCTGGTCTTAATCTTTTAGTTTTCAACATTAGCTACAATGAAGTTTTCGCAGCTCAGATTCCTTAACGGAAGCAAGCACATTCTTTGTCTCTTTTCTTTTTTTAATCTCCCTGCTTATTGTTTGAAAGGACCTCATTCACTAATTAAATTTCTTCTGATCCAAATTTAAAATATCAACTTGTGATATTGTTTGTTTCACAGGGAATAAAAGAAGGAGAATTAATGTTTTGTTTCTAACCTCTGCCCCTCCTCTCCCTTTTCTTTTTCAATTTCTCCTGGGCTCTAACCAGCTGTAATATTCTGTATTCTTATAGGTGTCTCAGTTGTTGATTGAAAATTCTAGCACTGTCTGTGGGGTTAGTGTTGTTCTTGACATTTGAATTTTGCTCAATCAAGTGGATTTTTAATAGTGGATCTTAGCAATTAAATTTTGTAGATATGGCTTGCATATAGGTGACTCTGGCTGATGGTACTGAAGTGCATTCTTCAATTGTTTTGTCCAATGCAACTCCATATAAAACTTTCATTGTAAGTTCTCAAACTAGCTGCAAATACTAACTTCTTCTGTACCTATACTTGACATTAATTTATAGAATCTGCTAATATGAACCAGGAATTAGTGCCTGATGATGTACTCCCCGATGATTTTGTCCGTGCCATTAAGCACTCTGACTACAGTTCTGTAAGTTAACTGCTTTTTCTCAGTTTATATATATTTTTAATACCCTCAATCTCTACTGTGTTACGGAACTAGAATAATAGGTAAGATTAAAATATATGTACAGTTTATATTTGATTGCTAACGAAGAATGCCTGGAATTCATGAATGGAAAAATCACATTTCCTGTAAAAACTTCAAAAATTCATCAGCCTATGGCCAGAAAAAAAGAGAGAACAAGATCAGAATAGTTTTATAAACAACATGAATCAGTGAGACTACCTCTTTCATTAAGTATGATTAATTTCTATGCTAGCAATTGACATTTGACAGACTGCATCCGTTATGTAGACCTGGCAAGGACAGATTTTGATTTGGTGTTATAGGTTTTTATTTTCTTTTCCCAGTAATCATTGTTACTCAGGACAGAATTTGGGGAAGTTCTCAGTAATTCTTCATTAATTGGCATTCTTTTATTTGGAAAATATCTACTGAAACAGGCGACTACAAAAATAAATGTAGCTGTTGATAAATTGCCCGAATTTCGTTCTTGCAAGTTAGATCATCCTCATGCTGGCCCACAGCACGTCGGCACAATTCATATAGGTTCAGAAAGGTATCTTAAAATTGTATCCTAGATCATCTATTGTGGATTCAGGTCATGCTTTCTAATCAATATATACATTTGCTTAACATTATTCAATATGGTCAGTTGCAAGTTGTTTCTTCTCAGAACATGACAGTTGCCCGTTAATATATGTGTAGCATGGAGGATATTCACTCCGCTTGTCAAGATGCAGCTAACGGAACACCATCGAGAAGACCGGTTATTGAGATGACAATTCCCTCCGTACTGGACAAAACTATTTCTCCACCTGGTACTTGAAACTATGTTTAAGGATGTCCTACTACGTTTAGTTTACTGGAGGAAGTTTTATTACTTTGCTTTAATATGATGATTTCTTGGCATTGTTGAACTGATTTTGTTTTTCCTTTTGTTGATAACATCTACCTAATGAAATGTGTGTTCTTCATAGGTAAGCATGTGATTAACCTGTTTGTGCAGTATACACCATACAAACCATTGGATGGTGACTGGCAAGATCATGATTACAGAGTCAGTTTGTTTTGGATTTCTAGTTGCATTGATTTTTTTTCCTTATGTTATGCATTTCTGTGCATGGATTTGTTTTTGTTCCACCTTAGTCTTCAACTTGTGTGAGCAGCTGGCCGCTTAATGCTAAAACTTATTAAATATTTTATGTTGAATCTATTCAGGAATCGTTTGCAAAAAAATGCTTCACGTTGATTGATGAATATGCTCCGGGCTTCAGCACATCAATCATTGGTTATGACATGCTGACTCCACCAGATCTTGAAAGGATAATCGGCTTAACAGGTAACATAGCCATATTCACCCAAACAAAAACATGCAGTTGGAATTTTTGTGCGAGCCAAAAAGCTTTTTCTAGGGCACAAAAGTGATACCCAAGAGAAAGCATTAATGAAACAAAGCTTCCCAACCCCTCGATGTCCTCTACTAGAAAGAATTTGTACATTGTGACCGTTAACATTTTGAAATGTTCGTTTTGGCAGGAGGGAATATATTCCATGGTGCTATGGGGTTGGATTCCCTTTTCCTCATGCGACCTGCAAAGGGGTGGTAAGCTAAATTATAGTGGCCTGGAATATAATGTGGTTCTGTTTTTTTGACGTATAACTGAATCATAACCATGTTCCAAATACATGATAATTACGTGAATATTTCGTTGACTGGGAAATTAAGGTCAAACTACAAGACTCCGCTTCAAGGGTTATATTTGTGCGGAAGTGGAGCACATCCTGGTGGTGGAGTTATGGGAGCACCTGGACGTAACGCTGCTCGTTTAGCTCTTCAAGATGTGAGAGAAAAAATTTAAGTGGTGATAGTGGTCCTCAATTATGCCCACATTGTTACTTCTGCAAACTGGCTTGGAAAAGGATGGCTCTTCCATTGGAATTATTTGCAGTAACTATTGCAAAACTTGGAACGCAGTAGATGGAAGAATCAACACAATTATTTATCAAATTGGATGATCTGCATAACAACGATGCAGAACTAAACATGGATTTCAGAAAACTAGAACTTGTAATTCTGAGATGATTTTTGGTATCTGTTTCAATGCAATGATTTCAGTAAATATTGCATGACACGGTTGATCAATAATTATATAGGAAAAAATTTATACGAGGTAAAAGCTTCCCAAGTAATTTAAATCAAACAGATTAACTGAAATTGGGATGAGCTGGGAACAATGAGTGAACAGTTAAGATGTACACAATAGTTATTTAATCAAACATGGTTAGGGAATCAATCACAAATATAAACACACCAATTGCCTAAATGATCCGTGTCGTAAGATTAATCGACAGTAACTTCCATGGTCAACTCAACTCAATTGTGATACTGGATGTCAGTCGTATATAAATTAGGAGCACTCACTCCAGAGTTCTAGCCAACAATATCCAACGAACTTCCCAGGACATATATACATTTCACCTTTATGCCCCTCTGTATGTGTATACCCAACTTCCGGAAGTTTAATTGAGAAATTATTTTACCGGGACCTCCAACCAGAAACAGATTTTGGAACAAGATTGATTGCACTGGATGCTGCTTCAAGTCTGTTTCATCAATAAACCACGTTTAGATATATGTTTATGCAGTCATAAAAATAAACAACAAAATGTTATACGGAAATATATGTAAAATATAGTAATTTTGATTCATTATCATTCCATCTATTTAAACTACAGACAAAAGTCTTTGTATAAAAAAAAAGGTTAATTTGCTAAGCTATTTGGGAATTTCTAATTAGGTCTTAAAATTTAAAAATAAAAATTACAATTTGGTCGTTGATCTTGTTATTTTTAATCAAGTCTCTTAAGATTTTAAAACCTATACAAATCTGTCTTTTTTTCCAATTTTTTTATATCGTCATATACTAATTCAATTACAAAAAAAAATTAAAAGAACAACGATTGAATTACAATTTTCTTAGTTTAGGGATTTAATTAAAAATTACCAAATAGTTTAAGGACCTAGTAATTAATTTACCTCATAAAGAAAAATGCAACATCTTTAGTTTCTTATTTACCAGAATGACGTAGCACTTGGATAGATACCATTGACAGTTAAGTATCTATCAGTGAGGGAGTGAGTTAGTTGGGCATGAAGATATATAGAGGCGTAAGAGGGTAGGTAGAACAAGAGAGAAATCATCTTTATCATTTGACAGGGATTATATAGTCTGATAGTGGGCAGAATCTTGGTCTTTTCATGGGAAATCATTCATTTTATATCTTCTAACCCTAGCCTAAGGCTGCTAGCACACCGGCACAACATTTGGGATTTAGTGTTCATCGATAAAAAAATACTTCTTTCTTTTTCTTTATAGATTCTGAGGCAGTCTTATCATTGCTATCACCATAGCTCCAATCTTGGTGCCATGGGTGGGTTAAAAATATTGGATATGATTCCAACATTTGTTAAGAGAGGGGATTTATTGGCAAGTTATAAGTTAAGGCTCATAGAGGTAACGTTCTCCACGGTTGAGTAACATGGAAACGACACAACCCATGCTTGGTGGAAGTTTGTGAAGGTACTGGTCAAAATATTCCAACCAGGGTATGCTTTTGATTAACGTAAGTAGGTACCGGAAGGGGGGAAAGAGCACGGGGAGGCAAGTGATGGGAATCAGGGTGACGAACCTTGCGTGAAAGAAGACATAACGGGTTATGAAGTTATGACGAGAACAAAACCAGAAGCTCAAAAGCTACACGAATTAGGAGCAACCTAATAACATACTAGACAAAGAATTAGAAAAGAAGGACAAAATGAAAATTTTCGATACCAAGAATCATAGTGGCAGAGTTGAGTCTTTTTTTTGGGTTGCAAAGAGGAGGTTACAATTGATAGAAGTCTTAAACCAATGACAAAATGGAGGTCTTAGGTTTGGGTAGTACAAAATTAATCTACAACAAAAGTAAAATAAGGTGGAAGATCTTGGTAATCCTCAGTTGCAATCATGTGTAGAAGTGTAATTCGTAAGGGAGCCATGGGATCTCAGTATAATTAATTAAAGAGCCTCTGATGCTATTTCATGGCCAAAACTGACATTGAAAACAGAGAACTAAAGAAGCATGGAGCTGTTTACGTGTTTTGTGTTTGACTTGAAAGGAGTGGAATCTATTCTTGGGCTGCAGGGCCAAACTGGCCTGGTCATCATGCTTTAATCAGTTGAACATCAAATGGAACTTCATTTTAGCATCTACAAGCCATTCGCCGTGAGGACAGGGTGAAACTTTAAGGGACTAGGAGTATTGATAGATTATGAGGTCTACGCTTTTGAGGAAGTCAGTTAGGTTAGTTTGGCGGGATGAGATAGTAGAAGAAATAAAGCACAATTGCCTACAAATAAAGAAGGGGGACGTTTAGAGAGAAGTCATCGTATTCTTGGAGAAAGTAATATAGGCTAGAGTGGGGACAGTCCTATGTAAAGAAGAAAGACCACGTAAAAAACCAGAAGGGAAAGAGAGAGCACCTTGCTATTTCTTCAATAGCTCTCATCACCTCAGTTGAACTTGTCTCCAACACCTGGCCTCCGAGAATGATCTCATCTAGTATAGTATGCAACTGCAGATGAACTAATATTTTAGGAACACATTAATGGAAATTTAAGATGCAGATTTGCTTAGGTTGAAGTATCACTATTGAGCTAGTAAGCAAAAGAAAGAATTGATTCCCAAAATTGAAGGGCATTTCCAAAACAACACAAAATTAATGGAGAAAAAACCATATAAAGGAGTAGTCAATCTAGAGTAAAAAGTGCAGAGTTAAACATTGTCAATTGCTTCATATTTGAGAATCCAGCAAGTCAAACTTACAGACTGCAGTAAACACCAGCAAATCATATATGCAGCAAAAAATATTTCCCGCAATTGTAACAGTTTATAATTCATATTTTATATATTCAGTCGATTTGAGATAAAGAACGTAAAATTCATAATCGAGGGCACAAAGCATCCAACCTTACTGTAGTTGAACACGATATCAAGCTCACATACATTTCTGAAGCATTTGTCCAATGCTTCAACAAAGACTGAAGGCAGAAAGGGATAAAGTAAGCAAATCAAAAGAAAAAATTAACAACAATGTAAGAAGCAGTAATGAACATCTGTTAGCATATCTACAAAATAGCCATGCAGAATGTAATAGATAATATATAATGATAAGGCAAATAATTACTTCACCAGGATCCTTGGAACAATATGCAATAAAATTGAAATGGTTAAAGAAAATGACTAATTTAAACGTTAGATGGACTGTTAAAGCTTAACACTATTTACCTCCAATAGAGTTCAGAATGTGAAAAAAGCAAAATGACCACAAAAACATTTATAGCCCAAATAAACATTCAAATTATGATTCTTGAAAAGAGTATTTAGTATCAACTTGTAAGTAGCTTTCACAACATTTTCCTAGAAACATGGATTAAATTTCTTTTCTTTCCCTTTAAAAATCTATATTGTAGATGCGTATGCATATGGGTATTCTTTCACATGCTTATGGTGTAAGACAACTACTAAGTCATATCCCGCAATGCAAGGTTGGCTACATACATGGATAAATGACATCATTAAGCTCTACCAAATATCAGAGTGATTTAAAAGGTGTAAACGGTTTATCATAATTAATTTTAACATTATTCTGTAATTTTCACACGGAATCATTTCTAGTATTTAATTTTTATTATTTCAGTTAGTTTTTGGGATGATTATGGTAGGTATGAAGTCCTTAACGTACAGTATATGTGTAAGAAATTCTAGAAGAGTTTCTATCTTGTAATCCAGGTTTATTATAACTTCAACTAAGTTTCTGAATATTAAATATGTTATATGTTCATACTAAAAAAAGATCCAAAACCTATGTTAGAGATTTCACATCAACTAGAGATAAGGACAATTCACCATGCAAACCATTACCTTACAAGCAGCTCATTTTGTAGGGTTGAGTTAGACTTAAAATCTACTTCTTAATATAGTATCAGAGTCATTTAGAATCTATCATAGCGTGATTAGTTGTTTGTTAGGTCAATCATACCACCCGCTATTGGATCACCCACAAATATCTAGTCTCACACATGAGATGTACATGTCTCGACATAAGGGAGATGTGTTGGAAATCTCATATCAACTAGAGATAAAGACAGTTTACAATATATAAGTAGATACAAATATCACCTTACAATTAGATATTGTAGAGTTGAATTAGGCTTAAAGTCAATTTTATAATAACCTAGAACAACAATACTCTAATTCTAACTTCAATAATCCTAGTCCTGAACCCATTACGGACATAAAGAAGCTCCATTGGTTGTCTCTACCTTCATCATCATATTGATGACACCCATAGAAAAGACTACGTCATTTGTAATTATGTACTGTCCCATACATTACAGATTACCTACTCTGAGAGGCACTTGATGATGTGTATTAAAAATGTCAATCTAAATTACTTTGATGCAAGGAACGGTAAAACCAGTATAGCAACGTTGAGTTACATCATAAATAACCAAATTTAAAATTCACCATTTTTATGATAGATCTTAGCAGGATTTTTATCCACGGTCATTCAGAAATCTGTCATTTCATGATATCAATTTTCCCATTCATAAGAATTATATTAATCGAGAAAAAAGTTTAATCCACTTTTCAATAAAAAATTCGTAGCTTCTTGAGACATTTTAGACAGACTGATTGATTCCCAAGCACACCAATAAGTTACTATTACTGAGTACAATGATCAATTAATCTATTGAGCAACTCGTCCCTCTAAAGGATAGATATTTTCAATTTTTACATTTAATGCAATGCAGTAAAAGTTAGATGATATCATAGTCTACCTTGTATCAAATCAAGCATAGCAAGTTCGTTTTCAGAACTATCAAAGATGAACACGAAATATAAAGTTGCAAAGTGCTTGTAGACAAGGCGAGAGTCCTGCAGGAGAATACAATAATAAATCCATACTTCCATTCCTCAAATGAATAAAGATGATGAGATAACAGCATTACTAGAACAAGCCAAAGAATTGCTAAAAAGAGCACAGGCTACGCCAATCATCAAGCTAACAACACTTAACAGAAAGTTTTCTATAATAAAAGCACACTCACAATTACGATCATAGCAGTCCTTCTAACTTTAGTTTCAAAACAAGTTCATGGTAATTCAGTCCTAGCTATTACTCTTGCCACCACCATATGCCAATACAAATCAATAAAATCTTTTTAATCAGTACTATGCCAACAAACATTGCAAAGAAAAAGCCCTAATCTCATGTTTTTTTCTAACGCCTAATTAATGACAATTAAAATACACAAATAATAAAACTCAGACAAATTAAATTTATAGGAAGTAGAGAAGTACCGGGCCAAAGATGGACTCGGCATCTACAAAATTGCTGACATTTTCAGGTCTACTGCATAATACTACAAAAGAAACAACATTGACGGAAAAGGAAACCAAAATTGAAAAGAAAAAATTAAAGATGGAGAGAGACCTGAAAACACATTGCGAATAGCTTCCTGCTGCTGCTCCACGGGCTGATCCCCCACAAAAAGAAAATAAAAAGTGTGAAAATTGAATCAATTAAATGAGAAATGGAAATGCAGAAACAAAGGGTTTGAAGAGAGCGAAGGAACCTGAAATTCGTAGAATTTGGCGAGACGAGGCTTCCCCTGCGTGTTCATCACCAGCACTGCTTTTATCATCTTGCTTTTTTCTGGAACCAGTTAAGTATATACATAAATGATGGAGTTCCTTTTCTTGTCATAACTCAAATTCAACTTCTTATATAGCACACGAAAATGTATCAATGATATATGGAAGTGAAGTAATCTTACGATGAATTACACGAGACGAGATTTGGAGAAAGTTAGAGAGACAGTGAAATAGAAAAATTACTTGAATTGAAATTGAATAGGAGTGTGAACGGGATATATACCCGCTCAATCTCCGATCGAAACAATCCCCAATCGCCAATGGCCAATGTTTTCCTTGGTCTTACTGCAACTGTGAAGACGAACGGAATCCTTAAACGCACCGTTTATCGAATTTCTCACTGATAATGATTTTGTTGCCTCGTTTAAGCCCACACCACTGCCAGCGTATTAGGATTACAGCGTGTGTCCAAGGTCCACATAGAGATAGACCAGAAAATAATTATGGCGATAAGGAAATTATAAGCGTAAAAATATATGAAATTTAGTTTTTATTTTTTTCTATTACTATTCTTAATCTTGTTATGAATATATAAGACTGCTTAAATTCATTGAATTTGATCGTAATTATTTTAAAATTTGCATAAAAAATTAGTTTTAAGTAGCTGACAGTATAAAATCTTGAATAATGAGCATTAATTAAGTAAATAGATTTATATTAAAAAGTCTAAATTAAATGTCAACTTCAATGACTAATTGCCTTTTTCTTTGATATAATTATTACACGATTTTAGCCCTCTAATATTTTTCAATGTTATTGTTAAAGCCTTTTGTATTGCTTTTACTGTCAGATCTTAAACTTTCTTTATGCTCGAATAGCTAAGAAGGTTTAGGATGATTAGGAAATGGAAAATAATCGTAAATATTAGAAAGAAAAATAATGGTAATAATAATAATATTACATGAAGAATTTTATAAAATATGGAAATATGGTTTTAGCGAAAATAACAATTTTCTAATTTTGAATGAGATATGATAATTGAAACCATTATCATTGATGAACTTTAAATAGGCGAAGTTTCAAATAATTTCTCACTATCATATATATTAAAAAAAAACCATTTAGTATGACTTAGCAAAATTATTTTAAAAATAATTACAAAACCATTTATGTACAATGTTATGTTAGCCTAAATATTTTGTATATACATTCAATAAATGTTAACATTTTCTCTTTTTTGTCATATTTACTAATGCGATAACAATACAAAGTTTTATGAAGAAGTATATATAACTCTTTTACGTTAATAACATATACAAATAAAATATTAAATATAATGAATAATTTAACTAAAACTTTGTCTTTTAAATCAATGAATAAATATTTAAATACTATATTTTTATCTCAATTACAATTTAAAAAAATTAAAATTTATTCTCCATAAAATATCGCTATTATTTAACTCTTACAGTTAAGACACTCTGCGATTTCTTTTAAAGTATAATAATTAAACAAATTTTGTAATAATTTGACTTTAACGGTGGACATCTCCACCTGTCTGCAAAATTCCCAGTATCTTATAAATCGAAAGACAACATTGGTAAAAAGAAAATAGAGAAAAATAGTAAGATTAAAAGGACATAGATGTTAATTACTCTTAAGACTATAAACAGAAACTCACCATCAACACTGAAAACACACACTAAATATTTATTGCTTAAATTGTGCAACTGACTTTATTATTGTAATTTTCTTACCAATCTAATGAACTAAATTACATTGATTTAGTTTTTCTTCTGTTTTTTAAATTGAGAAAGTTAAGAAAGTTGAAAATAACTGAACCAAATGTAAGAAATTGAAAAAACTATGATACGAATGAGCTCAAACAAGTCTACAAGAAGTAAAGAGAGGGACGGGAAAGTAAAATAAGAGTAATTCGCTCTGAATATAAATACATAAATGGGGACGCTGAACATGCCCTAACGTCGTCGTCTGGCGACGGCGCAATCCCTAAGTCAAAACCTCAACGGCTCAGCTCGAAAAGAATGGCCACTCAAGAAAACGAGGAAGAGGAGATAATAAACCCCTTCACAATGCTGCTCCTAGAGGATCACGACAAACACGGAACCTCCACTACCCTACACGACGCTGCACCCAATCACCACCTGCTCCAGAACCATTTTCTCTCTTCGATTCAATCAACGCTCACCATTCGTCAGTTACCTTCCGAGGGCCTCTCCTTCCAGCTCTGGCCCGCCGCCACCTCTCTCGTCTCCCTACTCGATCGCTACCGCGCCGACCCTTCGTCCAGCCCTCTCTCCGCCGCGCTCAACGGCCGTCTCAGGATCCTCGAGCTCGGCTCCGGCACGGGCATCGTGGGAATCGTCGCCGCCGCAACTCTGGGCGGCCACGTGACCCTGACGGACCTTCCTCACGTGGTTCCCAATCTGAAATTCAACGCGGACGCGAACGCGGGGGTGGTGGGGCCCAGAGGCGGGGAGTTAACCGTTGCACCTCTGAGGTGGGGCCACGCTGATGACGTGGAAGCGATCGGACGCGATTTCGATCTTATTGTAGCGTCGGATGTAGTGTATCACGATCACCTTTATGATCCTCTGCTCGAAACGATGCGTTTGATGATGCTAACAGAGGAGGGTGCGGTGAGAGAGGGGAAGGAGAAGATGGCGTTTTTGATGGCGCACTTGAGAAGGTGGAAGAAGGAATCGGCGTTTTTCAGGAAGGCAAAGAAGCACTTTCATGTTGATGTTTTGCATACTGATCCTCCTTGTGATGGATCTAGGGTTGGCGTAGTTGTTTACCGTTTCGTTGGGAAGGGTAGTTAGGTAGGTCCGTGGATTCTATCATCAAGATTGTGTAATGGAGTTTGTTCAGGAAATTGTTCATTGCAAGGGATCTTTTATCTCGTGATTTTTTTGTTTTTTCTATATGAATTAGTGCATTTGAAACGTGTTTAAAAATAAAATTTTGTAAAGTTCAAAATAAAATGACATAATTATTAAAAAAAGTTCGTAGAAGTTAAAAAAAACAAAAAATGGTCCCGGCGGGGCTCGAACCCGCGACCTTCGGCTCATAAGACCAACGCTCTAACCAACTGAGCTACGGGACCTGTTTGTTAATGTTAAATAAATAAATATATATAAACTATTTTCTTTTTCTTTTATATTAATTTTATTTTTTGAAAATTAATACAAATGAAATAAACTTAATAGTAGACGAGTAAAAAATTTAAGTGAAATTGAACATTCTAAATGATGGATTTTAAGCTTGTTTTATGAATTAAAAATTTGTTTAAATTGATTTAGTTAATTTATAAGTATATTTTAATAGGATTAAATATTATAAATCTTTAATGCTTATTTTATAGATCAAAATTTTGGTTCATTTTATTTTAATTAATTCTTTTTTTATTCGCTTTTGTATAGTTATTTTTACAAACAATTGAGAAATTAGAGTTTTAAGGTTTAAAAATATATAATAAATTTAAGAAATTGTTTTTAGAAGTATATTATTATCTTTAATTCAATTTTATCATTAGAAAGAAAAATTATGAACAAGTTTAGAATTGTTGTTGAAGTTTAATTTTAACAATTCCTTTAATTGTTATTGTATATATCATATGTCATTAATCACCATGTATATTAACTATGACAATAATGTTATAATCAATATTCAAAATATATCCGATTAAATCATAATATAACATTTTGATTTATGTATATTACCTATGACAATAATGTTATAATCAATATTCAAAATATATTTGATTAAATCATAATATAACATTTTGATCTTTTGAAGTATGAGAATTGTACCGACTCAACTTCAAAAGTGATCCCACCATTTTATATTATATTTTATTTTTCATCTAAAGATTTCGTATAAAATGAACAATTGCTAATGCTATAATCAATATAACATAAGACATCAAATTAAGTTTAAATTGTTAAGTTTTTTAAGACTTTGTTAGAAGTGAGTTTTAAGTCTAACTCAATCCCATAAAACTGACTTGTAAGGTGAATTTGCACCTCACTTATATATATATATCATGAAATTGTCTTATTTCTGTAAAACTCCAATAGACTCAACTTTAAACTAAGAAATGAAAGTTTTGTTATATTTTATCCACCCGTATTTTTATAGTTGTTTTGGGTTTTTCTATTTTGTAATGACTTTGTTAGTATATAATTATTGTATAACTTCATTTGTTTTATTCAATATACATAAATGTATTCTTTTGAATGATACTTAACTACAATAAGTATGCTTGTGAGCACTTACATACGATTGCTTGTTATGTCAATGACAAGAAGTCCTGCACGAAATAGTTTCAACATGTTTGGTGAACAAATCTCAATACATACTTAAATATGTTTTTAATTTTTATAAAACAATTTAATTTTAATTTGGGTTCTAAAAAAAAGCTACACAAAATTTGAAATCATTATACTAAAATTTACAAAATTATAAAATCTTTTTTTTTTTCATGTAAGATATTTTTCTTTGGTTTTTATTCTCTTCAATTTTGAAATAATTATTTAAAATATTCATTTTAGAATATTTATATAACATTTATTTTAAACAGCTTAAATTCTTCTTTAGAGTGTTCTCATGCAGAGTATTTTACAACACAAGTAATTAACAGTAGTGATAGTTAGTTAACCTTTCGTTGGAGATATAAAAAAATAGTTATTTTCAATTTTAGAGAAATGAACAAATAATAAAAATAAAAATTCATTGATTTATACCGTCTAAAAATACATTTAATTTTTTTAAACTCAACTTCGAAATAGATTTGTCTAAGAACTAAATTGTTTTAAAAATTGTTTCAAACCACTTTATATTTGATTTTATTTCAAAACAATTAGTTTTTAAAACAAATTGAAGATGTTAGTTCTCTTTCAGAAAGTATTATATGAGTGGCAACTTTTGACATCATTCGTGATGAGAGAGTGAAGCACAAATCACATCATCACACTGCATCTTCCAACCCAAATTCAAGCATTCAATAGCCACAAGCTTAGCTTTCAATAGATTTCCAACTCTAAATTGTCATAAAAGAAACCACAAACTCACTTACCAATTCACAAAAGAAATAGTATGTGTCCAAATTTCTAGCTACAACATAATCAATTTTATTAATAATCAATAATACTTGTATAATAAAGTAATTTTTTTTATTATATATACAATATAGAACTGGGTAGTAATATGGCCATGTGGGACGTCATTGGTGGGATCAGATGTATCTAAGTCAGATTGATTAGAGAAAAGATTTGGTAAACAAGGCATTAATTAACAATTATCCCGCTTAATGGTATGGTTGTTACGAGAAGCTATTCATTGACATCTACAAAAAAAAAATATAGACCATTTTAAAGGTAATTAATGATATATGAGTACAAAAGGTAGTTTAGTCTCACATAAAGGACATCTTGATCTCTATATTGTAGTAGGAGAACTCATATACTTCTTGATCACTGACTTGAGCATCAGAATACTTCTCGGTACTCGCTTCCTCTTCCTCTCTAGATTAGGCAAGAGCATTCTAACAGGAGCCAGACACTCTTCAACTATAAAAAGGACAAGACCATACCCTGCTAGACATATCTAACTAGAGCCAAACACTCTTCAGCTATAGCAACAAAGGCAAGACCATACTCTGCAGGACATATTGGTTCCATACAAGAATAATATATAATTTAATATAATAATTGTTTGGGTAAAGTTTTTTTTATCATAGTTTAGGATTTGTTATTATGATAATAAAAAATAAGGTCATTATTATTTTAATCTAAATTGTATTATTAAGATTAGAATATTAATAATCCCAAAAGATTAATATATTACATTTTTTATTATGTATATATTAAAAATGTAATATTTAAAAATTAAAAGCATATCATATTTGTAAACCCCCTTTTTCTGTTTTATGGGATGGGTCAGACCAAGTGTTTAAGGCCCAAGTCAGCCTATAAGGGGGTTTCCAAAACTCTCTTTCTAGTCCTAACTTTCACATCTGTCTCATTTCCAAAGCAGTTCAGCTCCCTACTCCCCATACTGAGACAAAAAGTTCTACTAGGGTCTGAGTTATTCCCTCCTTCAAAGCTCTTTGAACACTCCTCATTCACATAAGTTGAACTAAACCCTAAACCTTTTTTCGTTCTGCTTCTATTTTGTAGTATTAGCCTGTTTCTGTTTGTGGCCATGACCTCACTATTCCTTCTTGCTTTTGGTTGTCAGCTCCTTAAGTAGCGGTCTTGGTGTGGTACTCTGCTGTTGGAGCTTGTTTGGCTAAACTAATGCTTGTCTAAGGTAAGGGAAGCTAGGGTTTGCATATCTTTTTTATTATATATTATTCTTGCTTTAGTTTGATTTCGTGTTTGAAATACTTAGATGATGCCTGTGATTGTTTGAACATATATTTTTTGTGTTTATGGCTGGGTTTATGTTGTGCATGTAGGAGGAGCAAGAGAGAACCTGCTATTCTCGCCCAGGTGAGAGTCCTCTAGCCTAAGCGAGAGTAGCAGAGAGCTCTTATCTTGAACGAGACTGAGACAAATTGGCTTCATACTCTGTGACTTCATTTGTGGATAGATGTAATTACTTTTAAAAGCATGAATATGTGATTATGTATGTTTCATATGATGTTGACATGCTTCGTATGATATGAAATAAGAATGGGTTGGTTGGTTGGACATTGGCATGAGATTATAATACTTGAAATGGCAAGTAGAATGTTGTTCATAAAAGAGTTTCACGGGAAACTCTTGGTGATGGTGTGAGTAGTGTATACCATGATATAGGAGATGTCTAGATAAAGGAAGGTATCCTGAACTCTAATAATCGTTCACACTCATATAGAGTAGAATGATTTATGTGGTGAGAGTGGCAGGAGGTCCCAGTCTTTTGCAGGATAATGACCTTAGATGATCATGGAATTGATCCTAAGGTGTGGTTGGGTGATAACCCCTTGTGTATAGACTCTGCAGAGTTTAGAAACCAGCACGAGAGCATACTTCCTTTAGTATAATCCGGATAATTGAGTCTGAGGATCTTGCATTGTTTGTCATCACATGCCTTGTGTGCTTACTGAAATATATGTTTAAAATCTGCTTGTTTATATGTATGATGAAAATTACTTTTTATTTCTAGCTTACCCTTCTTTGTTGTGTTTATTTTTTGTTTGGTTTTCCTTTTTACGATGATCACCACATCCTTGGTGTGGGTAGATATGGAGATTCCTGGAGATCGTTCAGATGGTGATAATGCTAATGTTTAGTCTAGGGGTGTTAGTTATGACTCTTTTGAGCAGCTTTTGCAGCGCTGATGCCTAGGTAGTTTCTTGCTCTGTGAGCAATTCTTTTGTCAAACTGTTTCTTTTAATTCCTGTTCATTCTTGTTGTATCTTTTGGTATTTCTTTTAACCTATCATATGTGACGTTTTATTTATTAGAATTATTATACTAAATTGGATGTTACAATATTTAATAAATTTTTATTTATTGTTACAACGAAAATTTAGTTTTAGAAGCATTTTAATAATATTGATGTATTTACTAATTTCTTTTTCTATTAAGATTATATTATTATATCTACTAAAGAATTCTATATATAGACTTTGAGTTTTTAAAACTTATAAGAATTTTAAAATTAAGAAAATAGTATCATCGAAAATTTAATTAATTAGTTTTATTAATAATTTAATATTAGGGTTAAGTGACATAGTAAGAGTGTATTTATAAGACCAATAAACTATATATGAATTTATTTAACAAATTTATAAAATAGTTTTATCAACACTATTTGATAAGTATATTAAAATAACTTATTTTGGTGGAGTTTAGTTTGTAATTTATTTACTTTTCTTATACTAATTTTTTAATATTTTAATATATTTTCTTGTTATTTTCAATTTTTACCCACTATTATTATTATTATTATTATTTATCTCAATTCTATAGGGATAATTACCTCTAATTTTTTCTATGTAGTTCAAATTGAAAAGGGCTTAATATTATAAATTGAAGTAACTGATATTTCATGATGTTAAGTTAATGTTATTATTTTAATTTAAAATATTTTTCAATTTTATTTTTATTTTTATTTATTTTATTGATATTCTTATAATTTCTGTTATTTTTAATTTCTGTTATTTGAATTTTTTAATTTTGTTTAAAATTTAAATATTTTATTTTAATCAAATTTTTAAAATCATTTCAATTATATATCTTTTTATATTTTTAAATTTAAATTTATTTTTATATAATTTATTAAAAATTTAATAAAAATAAAAAAAAATAAAAAAATCATATTTAAAATAACATTTATCAATAATATATAAATAATGAAATTTAAAATTAAAAAAAAACGAATATATATATATATATATATATTTGTATATATATTTTCTTTTTTATCTTTTTTTTAATTTAAAGTTTTATTATTTTAAAATGAATTTAAATATTAAATAAAATTAAATGAAGCAGAATAAATTTATTATTTTTTAGTTTTTTTTATTTAAAGTTTAATATTATTTTAATTTTACTTATTTTTATATTTATATTTATTTTTTAGTATATTAAATAAAAATAAAATTATACATATAGATATTAATATTTTTAAAAAAAGTATATATTAAGAAATTTGAAAACATAAAAAATAAATAAAATAATAAACTAAAAAAATCATTAAAAAGTTAAAAAAATATAAGTTTTAAAAAGAATTAAAAATATTTAAAATAAAATTTGATTTTTTACTTACAGAAGTCAACTTTCGTAGAATTTTTTTTGACTTTCGGGAATATTTTTTGACTTTCCGAAGTCGACTTCCGGTGATAATTTTTGATTTTCAGAAGTTGACTTCCGGTGATATATTTTGACTTCCGAAAGTCGACTTCCGGTGATATATTTTGACTTCCGGAAGTCGACTTCCGGTGATATATTTTGATTTCCAAAAATTGACTTTCGGTGATATATTTTGATTTCCGGAAGTCAAAAATTTTGACTTTCGGAAGTCAACATAATTTTGGGGGTGTGGTGTCTGCGGGTCAAAGGGTTTTTTGGAAATTTAAAGAAAGTTTGGAGGTGTAGGAAGAAAGACCCTAATTCTATAGAGATCATTACCTCTAATTTTTTGTATGTAGTTCAAATTGAAAAGGGTTTAATATTATAAATTGAAGTAACTGATATTTCATGATGTTAATTCTATGGAGATAATTACTTCTAATTCTTTGTATGTAGTTCAAATTGGAAAGGGTTTAATATTATAAATTGAAGTAACTGATATTTCATGATGTTATGTAAAAAATATATACAATGAAAATTGTAAAAACAATAATATAAAAATAGCTTAAATTGAAGAATAAAAAAATTAAATTTATAGTAAAAAAATTAAATTTCATCAATATTCATTACTTCAACTGATTTACATAAAATAATTTGTTTGAATAAAAAAAATTATGCAACATTTTCGAAAAACAAATAAAAAGTATTAAAAAAATAGTTCAATTAAATTTGAACTCTTCACTTTATTAAACACCACATTTCTTAATATATGGATACTAATAAATAAAACACGAGACAATTATGTCAGGAGCTAACAAAAATTAATTTGCTGGAACTCAATTAAAATATATAAAAATTGAGTATCAAATAGATAAAAAAAATTAATAAATTTTGAGCATCTAACGGGCAATAAACTAAAAGAAATTCAATTAATTTTAAAAATTTATATTAAACTTAAATTGTTTTTAAAAATTTAATATTTTAAAATATATAAAATTATATTGACATTGTGACATCTTTTTTAAATAGAATAATTCTACTAAATTAAAACATCACATAATTATGATAATAAAAGAGCGATCAGATGAACAATATACATATCAGACTATACTGTTACAGTCATCCATGAATGTATTTTGAAAGGAAACTTAGGCATACCACAATGCCATAAACAAAAACAAATCCAGAAAGTTTAACCGTTTGCAAAAGGTTGCTCCTAGAACAATGAATTACAAAAAGGCACTAGGGCCACACAGCTGCTCCTAAGAGCCACAGATAACAGGTTCAACTAAACAACACCGCTACCACCATTGGATCCACCTTCAGTATTTATCCCATATGCTCCCACCATTAAGGTGATCATCGCAAAAGAGAAGACAATAACAGACACAAAAAATGAAAGGGTAAGCTAGTGTAAATTAATTTTAACATATTATAACAGGCAAGTGATTAAAACAGTTCCAAGCATGCAACACAGTAGGCACAATATCATGTTATAGCAAACCAGCATAACACTATGACTCAATTATCCGGATATATATAATAAGATCGGATTCACTAGATGCCCTCTATTGCTCTGCAGAACCGCCATTGTCAATGAGTTTCACCCTACCACACACAAGGTTAGCCTTGAAGCATCTAAAGCCATTATCCTGCCAAAGAGTAAAGTGAGAGTGAGGGACTGGAAATGGGGGTATTGGGTCCCCTAGTGGGCTGATTCTAGACCCACGAGAAGGCTAGGCCTAACACTATATAAAGCTGAAAAGAAATGGGACTTACCGACATAATAATATATTTTCATATAGAAAAACACAACTTTCATTTACATATTTCTCTTGTTATTTTACATTTATTAACTAATTTATCAGTTAATTTACCAAACACTTTAATTTAAGAAGCTAACTTATCATCTAGAAGTTAGCAACTAGCTTGTAAATCAAGCTTTTACCAAAGATGTTCTAAGTGTTCTATATAAAGAATAAACGTGTTGTTTTATTCTTAAAATAAGGAAAACTAGTGTACTTTTAAATATGATAAAGAATGTAACCGGGGACTTAAAAGATAATTTTAACTGTTATCTTTCAATCACATTTATTCACTATCTCTATAATAATTCATTTAAAAGGCCTTTTGACATTGATTTAAATTGGTGAAAAATATAAAATTGTTCTACACTATTATAGTACATCAACATTAAAATTTTAAAACATTTTTAATATAAAACTGAATTCTAATAAATAAAATACAAAACATGAATTTAAATTAATTTAAAGTTAATAAAATTCGAATGCATCAAAATAATGAGATGAGATTTAAATAGACAGGAAAACAAATTAATAATAATTTTAAGATTTAGTTGGCATATAAAATTGCATTTTAAAGTCCTATCCAAATCGACAAAGAAAAATCAATTTCAATCATTTATCATCCATTTCTCTGTTTAGGATCAGTGTTTTTTTTTATACTTTGTATTAGCTTGAATAGGCACAAGGACAAGTCTAGCAACAACAAATTAACTTTGCACAGGATTGGAGAATTGACATATATTGTTGAATCCAGTCAGAATTTTAGTTTGCTTACCTAAAACGGCAAGAATAATAGCAGCTATTGCCATAAATGGTTAAAAAGTTGAAAGATACAAAATACCGCTTATTGGGCTCCTTAAATTAGCCACTGAATTAATGATTCAGATATGTAGTCACTTCAGTTTATAAATGACTACTACAGTTTAAAAACTAGCTCAACTACCTAATTAACTACTGTCTGAACAGACACGGGTTCTGGTGCTACCTCTGCTCCAGCATGTCCTTTCTTAGGAAGGTTGAAAGGCTTCTGGTCTAGTCCCCAGAACTTAGCAGTTTTCACATCATCCTCACTCATCAACCGTGAGAACTCTTCATGGTCGTACATTAAACTTGTTTTCCCTCCAAATTCACTTGGAAGGTTTTCTAGGTCGAATAGTGATTGCATTAGCTCCACACTGTCCTTATTATTAGGATAAACAAACTTCACCTTCTGGACTGTCTTTGGATCCAGGAAAAACTTCACGGCCTATCAAAATAAGACCGACTTCAAATTTGTTAAATGGAAAAGGTAACTATTAAAAAGCTCAAATTCAACCTCAAATAGAGTACAACCAACATGGAAAATTTTAAATACGACAAGGTGGTGAAGAAGAAAAACAGTACAGAAGAGAAGGATGGGAGGATAAGAAACTAACATACTTCATATATCCTTCTACATGATCCCAGACCCCATCCACAAAAGAGCTTGAGAAGAAAAACATTTTAAAGACCAACACTACCTACACGGCTGATTTTCAAGAATAACTATAGTGTATAATTGTAAATGAGTTTATTTTTGCTGAAAACCAACTAAAATTTCCCTAACTGACAGACATTATATGATTTGAACATTCAATTATATAAAGATCATCAGATGTTCTGAAGTTAAAAGTGATACAGAACAGAATAACATTAACATGAGAAAAAAAAAAGCTAAGACAAGTATTGCCTGATCTTTAAAAGTAAAATATAAATGATAGAAACAACTACTATGCAATGCAAACTTCCCTTTAGAAAATACAAATAAAGCCATGAAAAAAGCAGACGAAGTGTAACTTGCAGAGCAGCAGAACAAACCTTCCAGAAAGCCTGAAATATTCTTGGTGGATTGTACAGGAAAGCAATAGCAAGCCTTTCTGGATAGTGGTTCTGTAAAATGTGAATAATATCACGAGCTGTTTTAACAGAAATATTTGTATTCAGTGATAATCCTGTGTAGTCTATCAACCACGACATTTGTTCTTGACCTTCCGGAAGATTTAGGATAGCATTTTCCAATAGATAGACTAAATGCCTGATATTATCTTCAGCTGATGTTGTGTTCTAACAAAAGAAAATAGATTAGACAGATTAAGTTAACCAGTCGTGTACAGAGAAGCCCTATTAAAAATACATGACTCTACAAACCTGCATTCCTGGCCTCATAATAAGCACAGTCCTCCCAAGTCGATCACGAAAGCTAGCTCTGGAGACTTTACCGGTCTCACCCTCATGTGCTACTTCAGCCTGGATGTAGGAAGTTATTCATTGTTAATACAGGGCATATATAGTACATGAAAGGGCAATATTCATAAACAGGCTGTCACTTGATGATGGCTTCATTGATGCTCTATTTGGATGGAGTATGAAATAGTAAATAAATAAATAAGAGAATAGGAAATAGAATTAATACAAAGAGAAAAGAAATAAAAAGAGAAAATGAATTGTTTGGTGGAATAGAATTAAAGAAGGAATGAAATGTTGAGTAATCTAGCTCTGAAGTATTGATTTATAAACTAAGAATTATGCTGCTCCAAGAAAAAAAAAGTACAGGAGATGTTTGCAGTAGAGACTAGAGAGAAGTATCTTGCAGAAGATCATACAGTAAAAGGACAATATAAACGAATTGCTTCTGTCACAAGTAAAAACAAAACAACACACGGACCTTATGTCAGCTCAAGACAGGTTAGAACAACATGATAAACATGAAGAACGTATACTGATATGTTGATCGATCATCATTTATTTGTCAAATTGTTTACAACATGGATCAGTGTTATAAGTATGAAATGAGCATAGGCAATTTCATTTTTGGCATCACCAAATCAAGCATGTGGGCAACAAAGTCAGTTAAATCAAACTAACCCAACGGATTTCTTCTGGCTTATAAGTTGCCCTCCACTTGAGTGTTTCCTCCAGCATTTTCTTTGCTTTATCAACATTCCAATTTCTTGCTTCTAAATATCTCCTTAGACATGCATCTGTGCAATACAGTAGTCGACGACCAGAGAGGGGCCCAAGAGCAGCCCTGAGTTCATTCACCTGTTTACAGATGTGTTACAGTTGGTCCTCATAAAAGCTAGCATTTATGAATGTCCTTTTTGTAGACAAGTAATAATAATTTCCCATCATCATTACAGGATGCCAATTGCGATGAAGATAATAACAGACCCAAATAACTTTGTATTTGGAATTTCATAAAGGTTAGAAACGCTTTCTCTAACACACGTTCTCTGATGTATTCTCTATTATTGGCTAAAAGTTGTTGAAAACCACAGAATCGTGAGGGATCCACTTCATAATCATGGAACCCCACATATTATTTTGTTGTTTTCAAAAAAATTTAATCAACAAGAGAGTGTGTATTGCAGAGAATGTATGGTTAGAACTCTTCTTTGGGATTTTTCCAGATCTGATATGGAGCTTCTGAATTAACGATTTAACAAAAGTATACCTTTGTATCTTGTTTTGAGGAATCATTCTCCAGCTGATTTTGGCCTTGCCTTCTAAGAAGGAACATGGTGTCCACCAAATGCACTAGCTTCCACCTGCAACAGAAAACTTCAGGATTACACTTCCTCTTCAAACCTAAAATCTACAACCACACAAAATCATGAAAGTCGAAACATAGAATACAATAACCGGAAGTTAGCAACAATGAAACCCTCGTAAAGAAGAACTCCCCTCAACAACAATCAAATCAAAACCACTGTATTCAATCCCAAGTACCTACATCACCTTAAACATACCCAAACACCTACCTAACAATTTTTTATGCACTTTCCCGGAGCCCCTTGGTTCCCCGAATACAAAACCAATTAACAACATAAAATATAAGCAATCGACCGATCTATTCGTACAAAAGACAAAACCGAAAAAAGGCACCAATTCTGTTCCGTTCACCTAGTCCAACACGAAGAAGGTCAACCTTTTCAACCTCAATTTGATTTTTCTCTCTTCTCAAACCGATCCGTTTTACACACTAGCGTAAAACGGCAGCGTTGACTGACAAAAACGAGAATGAATAAAATGTAAAATGAATTAGAATAAAAGAAAGGCGCAGAGCGAAGCACACATATAAAGGCCTCGAATCTGATGAAGCAGTGACAGGAGACAGGTGAAAAGAGTAAAACAGAAAAAAAAAAAAAAAAAGAGAAGAGAAAGGATTCTGTGTAAGAGAATATAAACTAATATTCGAGAACCGGATCCAGAGAGTGAAGAAGACAAAGAATGAAATAGCGGTAATGGAAATAAAAGAGAAACCTGGTGAGAATGGAGGTGGAAGAAGGTGAAAGGGTAATGCTATATGATTGAAGAGGTTTTTGAGAAGAGAATTAGGAAGTGGACATGGGCGTGCATTGTATTTGTTTATGTGTGTGCGTTTGAGTGAGTGGGGAATGAGTGAGATGAATGGGTGGATTCGCAATCAAGCACACTCTGGCGCATGTCTCTTGTGATTTGGCTCACGCGAGTGTCACTTAGTTCGAGTCGCGGCCTGAATAGAGAGAAAGGGAGTGTGTACTTACTTATGCTTTCTCTTTCACTTCTTTAATGTCTTCTTCTTAACTTCACTAATTTTTTCATTACATTATAGTCATATCAGGTCAGATTGAGTTTAATATTATTTAAAGCAAATTACACGGAAGCCATGTGTTTTTTTCTCCAAACAAAGATGCTACCACTGCCACGAAGCATAATTTCTATTTTGTAATTTGAAAAATTCAACTATATTTTTCTTAAAACTACATTTCACGCTATAATTTCATAATTAACTATAAACTTCGGATTATAGCATCAAACTAATAATGTTCTTAATGTTTATATAATTTTGCAGTGAATCACAAAAAAATAGTGTCAAATCAATTTGAATTAACCTTTCGAGCATAATCAATCAATTCAGATCCACAAGTTTTATGTTCCAAATATCAGCGAAGATATAGGAATTTGGATCCTATATTTTTTAAATTATTATAAATATATAGAGAAATAAGTAGGTGAACTTGGTTTAGTCCAACTATCCATACCTAGTAATAAAAAAGTTACTCGTAATAATTTCTAGTAATGTTAGGTTGGCTCATTTTCACTATTTGATCTATCATTTCAGAAACTCTTCCAAATTTGTAAGTAAAGTTTTTAAATTCTTTATAAGTGAATATGAACTTTTGAGTTTAATAATTCTAATGGGGAGATCAAAAGTCATGCAAGAAGTGTTGTTTAAATTCTACGAAAACCCAATACAAATTTTAAGTGTTGGATTCTTAAATTATAATTGTAAATTAATTTCAATAATTTATATATTACAATATTCATTAGCTATTATATTCTCATTTTGAGATATTTTACCTAAATATACCCAATTGATATGAAATCTCAAAGCTACTAATTAACACTATAAAAGGTGACTACGTATCCAAGTAGGAGAGGTTAAAGGAGATCTACACACATCTTCCATCATCTATATAAAAAGATTCCATTTCAAGCGAGTCTATTGATTCTATCAAATCAATATTGGAATAATTGTTAACTATGAACTTCTATTTGATAAAATTACTAAGTTGTAACTTTTCCTACAAGATGATATTGACTCATACCAATTTTCTAGATTACTCAATTACAATTAGGAATATATTTCTAAGTAGATATTCTTTTATTCCCATTTATTAGTTCATAAACATCTTCCTAAGCACAATTAGGGATATATTTCTAAGTAAATATTCTTTTAATATTATTTATTAGTTAGATATTATTTTAATTTCATGTATTAAGTCATCATAAACATCCTTTTGGAACACAACTTTCAATTTACAAGTATATTTCTAACATTATCCTTGAGCATCTTGCCATAAATTTGTACAAATTATTCTAAGAATAATAGTAGTGTCAACGTCTTTGAACAATAATAAAATAATTCCTTTATGTATCTCATAAAAAAAATTATTTTTTTAATAGTCTTACTATATGCCCATATAAAGTAGATAAAAAAATTACAAAATAATAAATTAAATAGGAAGTCTTTATTAATTTACAATATCTTAATATAATATGTGTTTAAAACTTATTTTTAATAGAAATTATGAAAATGGAATACTTTAAAGCAAATGAAGAACATATAAAAAATGTATAAGAAGATTTTTTTAATATAAACAATGGGTTCATATTTTTTTATATATTTTTTAAAAATAGATGATGGTTCTACAGATTTTTTTTTTACAATGACATATTATGTAAGAAAAGTTTAAATTGAAGTATATGTACCTGTACAATTAGCTTGTCTCAATTTTTTAAAAATAAAATAATGACTAAGCCTAATTATATATATATATATATATATATATATATATATATATATATATATATATTTTATACA